>Ga0209172_10000098_pt1 | contig 256015 bp, 266 predicted proteins | sample LarsenN4metaG_FD_184113 | JGI IMG/M metagenome (GOLD analysis project Ga0209172, IMG submission 184113) | Hot spring sediment bacterial and archeal communities from British Columbia, Canada, to study Microbial Dark Matter (Phase II) - Larsen... ... | reverse complement strand
GCGCACATGCTCGTCATTCCGCCCATGCTCGTCATTTCGCCACATGCTCGTCACTCCGCCCATGCTCGTCACTCCGACGCATGCCCGTCATTCCGCCCATGCTCGTCATTCCGCCCATGCTCGTCATTCCGCCCATGCTCGTCATTCCGCCACATGCTCGTCATTCCGCCACATGCTCGTCATTCCGCCACATGCTCGTCACTCCGACGCATGCTCGTCATTCCGGCGAAAGCCGGAATCCAGACAGCGACGTTCATACCACCTTGAGCGTGAGCTGGACGAGCTTGTCCGCTCGGGGTGCACGCTCCAGGTCACGGCATGTCGTGATGATCTCCTCAAACCGATCGGGCAAGATCGGCAGCGCGGAAGTGACACCACGGATGCGTCGCGCTTCTTCCTCGAAGTCCCAGATGAACTCGCGCCCGGTCGCTTGCCGCGTGTAGCTGCGGCCGTCCTTCGTGAAGATCGTGATGCGCGGCCCGAACAGCGTCATGGTGTGCGAGGGAATGATCGTCACGCGCCGCAGAAGATCGAGCACTTCGGGCGGATCGTCGTTGCGCTTCGGGTCTTCGCCCCAGCCGCGCAGAATCGGAAAGCCGCGCTTCACCGCCGCATAGGCGAGGTGATACGCCGTGCTGCCGGGCGTGCGGTTCAGGTCCTCGCGCCGGCTCGGGAAAAGCGGACTCGGATACTGCGTCTCGAGCCAGTTGACGACCGCTTCGATGCGCTCGATGTTCTCGTGCCGGATATCGTGCTCTTTGCACAGCGCCGCGGTGACATCGATGTGCGCGATGTTGTAGCCCGCGGTGGAATAGATGCGGTAGAGCGTCTCGAGAAAGATCCATTCCTTCCCGAGTCCGGCCGTGATTTTTTCGAGGCTCGCGCGCGTATCGCCGACGAAGCTGTAGGTGAGCGCCCCGCGATTGTTGCCCGCATAGGCATGATAGAAGCCGGCGTCGCCTTCGAGCACGGTCTCGCCGCCGACATGTCCCTGTCCGGCCAGGGAAACCGCGAGCATGGCATTGCGCACCGCCGCGCCTTCGCGAAGCGCGCGTCCGCCGCTCCGCGCGCCTTCGAGATTGCCCGAGGCGAGGCTCGCGCACAGCGCAATGGTGCTGTTCACCTTCTCTTCGTCGAAGCGCAGGAGCTTCGCCGCCGCGACGGCGGGGCCGAAAATCCCGAAAACGGGGCTCGCGTGAAAGCCGCGCGCCATGACGGTCGGTATGAAATCCGCGGCGAGGCGTTCCATCACTTCGTAGGCCGCCGCGATTGCCGTCAGATAATCCCGGCCGGAAGACCCGGCGCCTTCCGCGACGGCGAACGCGCCCGGAATAATGCTGGTGCCGGGGTGCGTCAGCATGCGGAAGGTATCCCACTTGCCGCCGGCGAACGCCATTTCGGAATTGGCGAACGCGGCGCCCGCCCGCGTCGCGCGCGCGCCCTCGACCATGATCGTGGCGCCATTGCGAACGCCGGCCTCCTCTTCCATGACGAGCTTGACCGCATTGCGACCCGCAGGAGTCTGCGAGCCGATCAGAACGGATGCGAGCGCGTGCAGGGTGACGCCCTGCGCGCGGTCCACCACCTCCGGCGGCAGATCCTCGTAGCGCAATCCGACGATCCAGCGCGCGAGCTGGCGGCTGAGCGAGGCCATGTCTCCCCTCCTTCGAAAACGCGCATTATGGCAAAGGAAGGCGCTGCCGGCCGCGGATATACGCCGTTCCCGTGAAAGGATCGGTAACATGGCGCGACTGACGTGCTCGGAGGAAACGTGCTGCTCTGGATCAAGATCGCGGTGCTCTACGGCGTGCCGGTGCTGGCGGTTCTGCTCGCGCTCGTGTGGTTCGTCGCGCTGCTCAAGCGCGTGCGCAGCGGCACGATGACGCGCGGCCGGGCGGCGGGCCTCTATGCGCTCACGCTGCTGCTCCCCTTCGTCGCCGTTGTGATCGTCTGGGGTACTGCGGAAGTCGCGAGCTATCTCGCGGTCGCATCCCGTGGCTATGCGTGGGACCCGCAGGCCGCGCTGGAGGTACTGGTGAGCCTACTTCCGATCGCGCTCTACGTCGGCGCGCCGATCGTCGCGCTCGCCGTTGCGTTTTGGCTGACCCTCGCATTTCGCAAGTAGTACGCCCTACCGGAAGCGGCGCCGGATCGCTATCATTTAGCAACGTCGCACTTGAAGCACCGAAAATCTACCTCGGCGACGGCATGAGCGTGTATACGGCAGCAGCGGCGTAGGCCTGCCGATGGAGCCGCCGATGGATATGATGGTCGTATCCCGCTCAGCTCATGCCGGCGCTGCGCAAGCAGCCGTGCGGACCGCGTTGGAATGCAATACAAGCGAGGTCATGAAAGTGCGAGACCGGCGATGCCGCCGATCATCATCGCCGTCCCCAGCATGCGCCGCCCGAGGCTGCCTTCGTTGAGCAGGCGTGCCCCGAAAAACGCTCCGATCAGCATGGACAGCTCGCGCGCAGGCGCGACATAGCTCACCGGCGCGAGCCGCATCGCGTACAGTGCGAGGATGTAGGAGAGTGGAACCAGCGCGCCGACCGCGAGGCCCAGGCGCCAGTTTCTGCGCCACTGCTCGTTCAATGCGCTCCGGGTCGCGAGCACCGAAGGCGTGAGAAACGCGAGCCGGACGAGATTCCCGAAGTAGTCGAGCAGTATGGGCGAGACCAGGAGGAACTTCACGGCGTAAGCATCGTTCACGGTGTAGGCGGCGATGCAGAGCCCGGTGAGCGCGCCGTAGGCTATACCGCGATGCTTCGTGCTGCCCGAAATCAGAGTGGAGAACGATGTGGCGGCGATCAGGAAGACGCCCGCGATGATCAGCGCAATTCCGGCGAATCCCAGTGCGCTGGGACGCTCGCCCAGCACCGCGATGGCAAAGAGTGAGGAAAAGAGCGGCCCCGTCCCGCGCGCAAGCGGATAGACGACCGACAGATCGGCCGCGCGGTAGCCGTGGCTCAGCGTGATCGCATAGAGGAGATGCAGGACGCCGCTCACGAGGATCAGCAGCCACTGCAGCGCGTCGTATCGCGGCGGGTCGATGATGACGAGCAGCGCGATGACCGGCGCGTACATGACCGCCGTCGCAGCCGAGTACAGCCAAACGAACGCGGCGCCGCCGTCAGCGCGCTTGACGAGGAAGTTCCAATAGGCGTGTATGAACGCCGCGATGACGATGAGCGCGAGAGCCGTGACGGACACGATGCCTCCAGAGGTCGAGTCGTTGTCTCAACGTCTCCGCCTCTGGGGTTTTGTCCCTCGGGTGCAGGCCGGCTCCGCGCCGGCTTTCCGTGACGCTCGGTCCAGCCGCGAAGGCCTCGCCTCGCCGGAACCCTAGTCACCACTCGGTTGATGGTGCGACTATAGCCATCGGAGATTTGGCTGTAAAGTTGCATTCCACTGACGGTGAGCGGGCGGATCGATCGATTGGCTTCGATGTGTCAAGCGACGTGCTGACTTCTCCGCTCTTTCTCGCGGCCACCGCCTTCGCGGCTCTCGGCACGATCACCGTGCTTACGGGACTCCTCGCGCTGCTGCGCGCGCGGCCCTTGCGCTTCATGTTGCGCACGCTGTCCGGACTGTTGCTTCTCGCGCTTGGGGCCATGGCGGGCGGCATCGTCATCGGCATGCAAGGCTATGAGGCACTGACACGCGAGACTGTCGCAGCCCGCATAAGCGTGTTGCCGACCGCCCCGCAGCGTTTCACGGCCACGTTCCGTTTCGCCGATGGCCGGCAGGAAAAGTTTGAATTGGCCGGCGACGAGATCTACGTCGAGGCGCACATCCTCAAGTGGAAACCGCTCGCCAATATGCTGGGTCTGCACACCGCCTATGAGCTGGATCGCGTGGCGGGCCGCTATCACGGCATAGATCAGGAGCGCAACGCCCCGCGCACGATCTGTGCGCTGGGACAGGAGCGGAAGATCGATCTCTTCACGCTGCGGCATCGTTACGCGATGCTGTCCATGCTCTTCGACGCAGACTACGGCTCGGCGTCGTTCGTCCCCGTCACGCGCTCCGAAGATCTCGAACTGCGCGTGTCCACGACCGGTCTGCTGCTCCGTAGCGCTGCGCCGGCTGCAAAATAGGATTCTCCGGCAAATGCGTGGCCGGAGTACCGTTCGCCAGAGAGGCGACCCATCAGGCGCAATCCGCTTCCGGGACCTTCAAAGCCGACACGCCCGGTTTGGACTACACTTGCCGCCTGCTCCGACCGACATGAAAGGCACCGCAATGACTGTTCTCCTTAGCCACCGCCCGGTGTGCCGCCGGGTAGTTCGGTTGCCCCGATTCTTCGCGGTGGTCGCTCTTGCAGTGTGCGGCGCCGCGCCGGCATGGGCGCAGCAGTGGCCCGCGCGCAGCGTGCGCATCATGCACGGCTTCGCCACCGGCTCGGCGATCGACGTCATGTCGCGCCCGCTCGCCGCGAAACTCTCCGAGCAGCTCGGCCAGCAGTTCCTCGTCGATGCGCGGCCCGGGGCGACGGGCGTCATCGCGAACGAGCTCGTCGCCAAAGCCTCGCCCGACGGATACACGGTCCTCGCCGCGCCGGGCTCCTCGCTCACGAGCACACCGCATATCCGCAAAGTGCCGTTCGATCCACTCAAGGACTACGCGCCGGTGGGGCTCACGACGACGTTCTCATTCGTCATGGTGGCGCACCCCGCCGTGCCCGCGAAGACCGCGGGCGATCTCGTGGCGCTCGGCCGCAAGCGCACCGATCTCTCTTTCGGCTCGACCGGCGTGGGCAGCGCGTTTCATCTCGCCGGCGAGCTGTTCTCGCAGATGGCAGGCATGCCGCTGCTGCACGTGCCCTATCGCGGTGGCGGCACCGGCGCGATCACCGACCTCATCGCGGGACGCGTCGATCTCATGTTCGAGAGCCCCGCGGTCGTGACCCCTTATGTGCGGGACGGAAAGCTGAAGGCGGTCGGTGTCACCGGCACCACGCGCAACCCGCTCCTGCCCGACGTGCCGACGATCGGCGAGAGCGGGCTCAAGGGCTATGCGCTCACCGGCTGGCACGGCATGCTGCTGCCCGCCGCCACGCCGCGCCCGATCGTGGAGCGCCTGAACAGCGCGCTCAATCAGGCGCTGCAATCGCCGGACGTGAAGTCGCTGTGGGCGAAGATGGGGATGGAGACGCCGTCCACCACGCCCGAGCAGTTCGCGGCGCTGGTGCGCAGCGAATTCGAGCGCTATGGCAAGCTCGTCGCCTCGCTCGGTCTCAAGGCGAATTAGGGTGATATCCTGGCCGTAACGCGCCGTTCATGGTTCGACAAGCTCACCACCAACGGACTTTCGCAGGCACACGCCCTACGATGAGCGCGCGGACTTGAGGTCCGCTGCGGTCACTTCACCGGTATAGACGTAGCCGGTCTCCTCGACACTGCCCGCGCCGATGTAGATGCCGATCACCTCGAGCGGCTCGCGGTCGCTCGTGTTGTAGAGGAAGTGCTCGACGCCCTTTGGAATGTAGTGCGCGTGGCCGCCGCGCACTTCCGCGCGATCGGGGCCGGCGCCCGCGATGCCGCGCCCGCGGATCACGTAGTAGATCTCCTCGCAATTCTCGTGGCGATGCTTCTTGTGGATCGCGCCGGGCATGAACTTCGCCCAGAAGAGCGTCGTGGAACTGCCGTTGTGCCGCCCGATGGGCATGCGGAAGTCGGTGATGCTCCAGCCGTCCTTCTCGTCCATGCGCGCGGGCTTGACATTGTCGATGTGGACGAGAATGCCATCGCTGAATTTCTCGCGGCGCGGCATCTTAAGATCAGCCTCGGTCACGTTGCCGCGGAACTCGTAACCGGTATCGGCCACGCTCTTCGCGCCGACGTAGAAGCCGATCACGAGCCCATCTTCGTCCTTGGTCTCGTTGAAGAAGAAATGCTCCGAGCCGCGCGGCATGAGGCGACAATGACCGGGCCGCACCTCGGTGCGCTCGTTGCCCTGTCCCACCACGCCGTGCCCCTTGAGATAGACCGCGATCTCGTCGCAGTTGCGATGCACGTGCTTGGCGTGCGTCGAGCCGGGGCGGAAGATCGAGTGGAAGATCGTGGTCGAGCTGCCGTCCCTGCCCGAGATCGGCAGCCGGAATTCGGAGATCGCCCAGCCCTCGCCGGGCTTCATGTTCTCGGGACGGACGTCGTCGACGTGCACCAGCGGGTAAGTAAGTGACATGAACGCTCCTTGGTAGCGGCAACCGCGAGTCTAGGATATATGCTGCACGTTGAACATCGGCTCGCCGCGCAGCCAGTGGCCGAAGTTCGCGATGAACATCTCCGCGCAGCGCTTCTCGTTGCCCTTCGAGGCCGAGGCGTTGTGCGGCGAGATGATGACGTGCGGCAGATCCCACAGCGGTGAGTCGGGCGGCAGCGGCTCCTCGCGATGCGCGTCGAGCGCGGCGCCGGCGAGACGTCCGCTGCGCAACGCTTCGATCATCGCAGCCTCATCGACGATTTCGCCGCGCGCGATGTTGATCAAGCGCGCGCCCGGCTTCACGAGCGCGAACGCCGCCGCATCGATGAGATTGCGCGTTTCCTTCGTGAGCGGGCAGCAGATCACGATCCAGTCGGCGCGCGGCAGCAGCTGCGCCAGCTTCGATGGCGGATGCAGCTCGTCCACCGGATCGCTGTCCTTGCGCGGGCTGCGCCGCACCCCGATCACCCTGAGCCCGAAGGCGCGCGCGTAGCCGGCGAACACCGTTCCGACGGCGCCGACGCCAATCAGGAGCAGCGTCTGCCCGCGCAGATCCTCGGGCAGCGCCTCACCGCGCAGCGGACGCCATTCGTGCCTGAATTGTCCGGGGATATAGGTCGTAAATCCGCGCGCGAGCATGAGCAGCCCTGTGAAGCCGGTCTGCGCCACCGGCTCTGCGTTCGAGCCGGTCGAGCTCGTGAGAATCACGCCGCGCGCGTCGAGATCGGCGACGCGATACTGCTGGCCGATGCCGGAGTTCGCGTAGTGGATCCACTTGACGTTCGCGGCCGCGTCGAGCGCTTTCTTGTAGCCTTCCGCGAGCGGCGGTGTGAAGCGGATGTCGCGATCGAGAAAAATGCAGTCGATGCGCTCGCAATCGGCGCGCGGGAGCGGCGTCCCGTCATCGCGAAGAGTGAGGAACGAAACGGATTGTCCGCAGCGCGCGGCAACGCTTTGCAAGGCATCGCCGAAGCCGGCGATGAACTGCTTCGAGACCAGGGCAGTGGGCATGAAACGGCGCTTGGCTTGTAAGGGCGCGCCATTTTAACTTACCTCCGCGCTCGTTCCGGACAGCCGTCGCTGGTGAAGCGATACAATGGTCCGATCATGGAACGCAGACGAAAGACCGCTTCGGCGCGGAATCCCATCACGGCCCTCCTCGAGGACGTGCTCGGCTGCAAATGGTCGTGGCGGGTGCTGCGCGAGATACGCGCGGGGGTAACGCGGCCCGGTCAGCTCGAGCGCGCGATCGAGGGCATTTCCGCGAAGGTACTGAACGAACGGCTGCGCAAGCTCCAGCGCCACGGCGTGCTGGAAAAGGTCGAGCACGCGGAAATCCCGCCGCGCGTGGAGTACCGCTTCACGCCGCTCGGCGAGAAGTTCTTCGCCGTGCTGGAGCAGGTGGAAGCGGTCGAGCGGGAATACGCGGTGAAACCGGCTTCCGGCCGAGGGCCGGGGCCGCATCGCGCCGGCGCGCGCGGCTGACCGGCTTCTCTATTTCGCGGGAGCGGAATGCGCTTCGCCGCTCTGCGGCTGCGTCGGCTTGGGTCCGACCCCGCCCGGCAGCTCCTTCGTCGTCTTGGGCATGTTCTCTTCCTTTACCTTACCGCCATCGCCGCCGTCCGCGGACTTGCCCTTCGTCTTGCGGTAGTGCTGGACGACGCGGTCCTGCGCGGCTTCAAGTTGCTTTTTCTCTTTTTCGAGCTGCGCCTGCTGGGCCGCCTTCCTCTGCTCCATCGCGGCCTGCTCCTCGGGGCTGGGCGGCGGCAGCTTGGCGTGCGCGTGGGCGATGCCCAAGGCAAGCATCAGCATGACGAAAAAATCGGCTGAGTTCACGGGATCTCCGCGATGTGATGTGGACCCCCCTTAGAGCTTGGCGGGGCCGCAAAAGTTGTAGTAAGTTCGGCGTAAGGAATTCGGAGCCGGGGTTTTCGCTCAATTTTTCAGTCGGACTGCGATTTGCACGTATGAAAGCACGGCGGATCTTGCACGGGGCGCTGGTGTGCGCCGCAGCGATGTGGGCGGCGGGCCCGGCCGCCGCCTCCGAGCGCGTTCAGCCCCGGAGCGAGGCGATGTGGGAGGATGCGCTCGCCGCTTTCGCTGCGGCGGACCTCATGAACGCGCCCGAGCCGGGCGGCGTGCTCTTCGTCGGCAGCTCCTCGATCCGTCTCTGGGACAGCCTCGAAAGCGACTTCGCGGACGCGCCGGTGATCAAGCGCGGGTTCGGCGGCTCGCGCCTCTCCGACTGCGTGCGCCTCATGGACCGCCTGGTGATCAAGTACCGCCCCCGGATCGTGATGCTCTACGCCGGGGACAACGATCTCGCCGAGGGCAGCACGCCCGAGGAGGTGCTGGAACGGGTGAAAGCATTCGCCGAGGGCGTGCACCGGCGGCTTCCCGAGACGCGCATCCGCTTCATCTCGATCAAGCCGAGCCCCGCCCGGCAGTCGCTGCTCGAGCGTGCGCGCGCCGCCAACCGACTGGTGCAGGAGTACGCCGCGAGCCACCCGGCGCTCGACTACGTCGATGTCTTCACCCCCATGCTCACGGCCGAGGGCACCCCGCGGAGCGAGCTCTTCCGCGCCGACGCGCTGCACCTCAACGACGCCGGCTACGCCTTGTGGCGCGCGGTGCTCCGGCCTTTCGTGCGCTGACCGCCGCGCGGGCGTTCCGCCCGCCTCTCGCGGCTCACCCGATTGCTGAATAGCGCGATCGCGTAGAGCGCGACCAGCGTGGAGGCGAGCAGCACGGTCTCCGCCCACAGCGGCGTCACGCCGATGCGATCCCCGATCAGCGCCAGCACGACGAGCACGATGACGACGTGCGCGCAAAACACCGGGAGCGAGGCGCGGCCGAGCGTCTCCAGCACCGTGAATCGGTATCTGAGGAGATACGGCCCGTAGCGGATCACGATCACGAGCAGCGCGAAGAAATTCACGACGCGCAGCGGGCCGAGCCGCCACTTGTCGAACAGCAGGTTGAACTCGGTCAGCGTGCCGAACGGCGCCTGTCCCACCGCGTGGCGCCATGCCATGCAGGTGACCGCGAAGACAACGCAGAAGGCGACGAGCCAGCCGGGGATCGCGCTGCGTTCGGGGATCACCTCGCGCCGCGAGCCCATCCACAGGCCGAGCACCCAGATGAACTGCCACGCGAAGAGGTCGAACGCCCCGGTCTGGTGGAACGGCATCTTGGGCTCGATCCAGTGGATGAACTCCTTGTACAACGGCTGTATGAGAAAGAGCTGCGCGAGCGACCAGATCGTGAGGCTGCCCGCCATGACGACGTACCAGCCGTGGCGCCGCAGCCCGATCGTCAGCGCGAGCGGCGAGTACACCATGTACACCACGTACATCGGCAGGATGTCGAGCAGCGGCGGGTTGTAGATCATGAGGAGCCCCGTCCACAGCGCGTCGATCGGCTCCTCGAGGTAGAACGAAATCAGGTTCTTGATCGCGCGGCGGTCGGTTCTCAGTCCGATCTTCGCGATCAGGGTAAAGAGAAAGAGCAGCATGCCGACGTGGCACAGCCACACCAGCCCCGTGCGGCGCCACAGCGCCTTGCGCATCGCGCCCACGCCGTCCTCCATCGCGCGCCGGGTGTAGATCGCGCCGACCATGTAGGCGGAAAGAAAGACGAAGCCCTCCGCGGCGGAGACGAATCCGAATGGCTGGCTCAGCCACGTGCTGTAGCGGGTCGGCAGATGCGTGATCGCCATGAGGATCAGCATCAATCCCCGCAGCGCATCGAGCTCGGGTTGCCTCGTCACTCCTTGCCCTCCACCGTGACGTGGACCACTTTCGGAGCCGGAAGTTGGGCGCGCGGCCCGATCAGTCGAACAGCGTGGCCGCTTCGTCGAGCGGCTCGGTGGGGGCGTGCGTCTCGCCGCGCCGGCTGAGCGATCCGACCCGCACGCCGAGCAGCCGGATGCGCCGGTCGAGGGGCAGCCGCTTCAGGCATTCGCCGGCGGCGCGGCGGATCTCGTCGGCGTCACGGGTCGCGGCATCGAGCGTGCGGTCGCGCGTCACCGTCTTGAAGTTTTCGTAGCGGAGCTTCAGCCCCACCGTCCGGCCGACGTAGCCTTTGCGCGCGAGATCGGCGGCGAGCTTCGTGCAGAGCCCGGTAAATGCCCGCGAGAGTGCTTCACGGTCGCGCACCGGATGGAGATCGGTTTCGAACGTGGTCTCGCGGCTCAGCGACTTCGGCTCGCTCACGGTGATGACCGGCCGGTCGTCGCGCCCACGCGCCGACTCGTGCATCCAGCGCCCGTAAATCGATCCGAAGTGCTCGATCAGCGCGGCGGGGTCCGTCTTCGCCAGCTCGCCGATCGTGCGTATTCCGAGCGCATCGAGCCGCGCGGCGGCCTTGGGGCCGATGCCGTTCACCCTGCGCACGGGAAGCGGCCAGATACGCGAAGGTATGTCCGCTTGTGTGATCACCGTCACGCCGCCGGGCTTTTCGAGATCCGAGGCGATTTTCGAGAGCAGCTTGTTGGGCGTGATGCCGATCGAGCACGAGAGGCGCGTTGCGTCGCGCACCGCGCGCTGGATGTCGAGCGCGACGGTGCGTGCGCGGGCCCATGGATCGGGCGGCCCTTCCTCGGCGCCCGCGGCGACGAGCGCGGTGAGATCGATGTAGATCTCGTCGATGCCGCGATCCTCGATCTGCGGCGCGAGCGCACGCACCGCGTCCTTGAAGAGCGCGGAGTAGCGGCGATACTCCTCGAAGTCCGCGGGCAGCAGCACCGCGTCGGGCGCGAGCCGCGCCGCCTTCATGAGTCCCATTCCGGAATGCACGCCGAACGCGCGCGCCTCATAGGTGGCCGTCGTGATCACGCCGCGGCCCACGTAGTCGCGCAGCCGGGCAAAGGCGCCGCGTTCGCCCCGGTTGCGCGGCCCGCCGATGACGACCGGCTGGCCGCGCAGCTCCGGATAGCGCAGCAGCTCGACGGACGCGTAGAACGCGTCCATGTCGAGGTGGGCTATGAAGCGCTCGGATGTCGCGTCCGGGGGCTCCGCTGCGCGCATCGGCTTACCGATTTTCTGAACAACTCAGCCGTTCGCCCTGAGCTTGTCGAAGGGCAACGGCCGAGGTCGCTGTTGAATTGCAGATCCGGTCCGTTCATGTTTCGATTACGCTCAACACGAACGGACTTTTGTCCTCAGCGGGTGTCTGCCGCTCCTTCGAGCGCCGCGTGCGCCGCGGCGAGCCGCGCCACCGGCACCCGGAACGGCGAGCACGAGACGTAATCGAGCCCGATACGGTGACAGAACGCGATGCTCGCCGGATCGCCGCCGTGCTCGCCGCAGATCCCGATTTCGAGATTCCTGCGGCGCTGGCGGCCGAGCTTGACACCGATTTCCATCAGCTGCCCCACGCCGTCCTGGTCGATGGTCGCGAACGGATTGCGCTCGAGGATCGCCTTCTGCAGATACTCGCTCAGGAAGCCGGTCTCGGCGTCATCGCGCGAAATGCCGAACGTGGTCTGCGTGAGATCGTTCGTCCCGAACGAGAAGAACTCGGCGTACTCGGCGATCTCGTTCGCGATCAGCGCCGCGCGCGGCACCTCGATCATGGTGCCGAACTGGTAGGGCACTTTCACGCCCTGCTCCCTGATCACCTTCTGCGCCTCCTCCTCGAGCACCGCGCGCTGGATCTCCAGCTCCTTCGCGGTGGCGGCGAGCGGAATCATGATCTTGGGCTTCAGCTTCACGCCCTTCTTCGCGCACGCGCACGCCGCTTCCATGATCGCGCGCATCTGCATGCGCACGAGCTCCGGCATGTGGATGCCGAGCCGCACGCCGCGCAGGCCCAGCATCGGATTCTGCTCGCGCAGCGCTTCCACGCTTTCGAGGAGCCTGCGTTTGGTCTCCAGCTCTTTCTCGAGCGCATCGGCATCGCCGTCGTTCAGCTTGAGCCGCGTCTCGAGCTCCGTGATGTCGCGCAAAAGCGCGTCGTGGCTCGGCAGGAATTCGTGGAGCGGCGGATCGATGAGGCGTATGGTGACGGGCAGCCCGTTCATCGCTTCGAACAGGCCGGTGAAGTCGCTGCGCTGCATCGGCAGCAGCTTCGCGAGATGGCGCGCGCGCTCTTCGGCGTTGCGCGCGAGGATCATGCTCTGTACCACGGGCAGACGCTCCGACTCGAAGAACATGTGCTCGGTGCGGCAGAGCCCGATCCCTTCGGCGCCGAACTTGCGCGCGCGCGCCGCATCACGCGGGTAGTCGGCGTTGGTCCAGACGCCCAGCCGGCGGAAGCGGTCCGCCCATGACAGCAGCTCGACGAGATAGGGATCGGTGACATCGGGCACGACGGTCTCGACCTCGCCCGCGAACACCTCACCGGTGCCACCGTCGATCGTGAGCCAGTCGCCTTCCTTCAGCACCTGCCCGTTCGCGGTGCGCATCTGCCTGCGCTCGACGTCGATCTCGAGCGTGGTGACGCCGACCACCGTCGGGATGCCGAACTGCCGCGCCACCAGCGCCGCGTGGCTCGTGCGTCCGCCGCGGCTCGTGACGACACCCTGCGCAGCGAGCATGCCGTGCACGTCGTCGGGCCGCGTCTCGGGACGCACCAGGATCACTTTCTTCTCGAGGCGCTGCGCCCAGTGCTCCGCGGTATCGGCCTCGAACACGATCTGCCCGATCGCGGCGCCGGGCGAGACGTTGAGGCCGCTCGCGATGAGCGCGCCCTGCCCCTTCGCCGCATCGCGTGCCGCGGGCTCCAACTGCGGGTGCAGGAAGTAATCGACGTGATCGGGCTTCACGCGCCGCACCGCTTCTTCGCGTGTGATGAGCTTCTCTTTCGCCAGATCGACCGCGAGGCGGATCGCCGCCTGCGCGGTGCGCTTCGCATCGCGCGTCTGCAGCATCCACAGTTTGCCGCGCTCGATCGTGAACTCGATGTCCTGCACCTCGCGATAGTGCTTCTCGAGGATGCGCGCGATGCGTTTCAATTCCCTGTCGACGCGCGGCATGAGCCGCTCCAGCTCCGAAATCGGGAGCGTCTTGCGCGTGCCGGCGACCACGTCTTCCCCCTGCGCGTTCATGAGGAAGTCGCCCTCGAGCGCGTTCTCGCCGGTGGTGACGTTGCGCGTCGTCGCGACGCCGGTGCCCGAATCCGCGCCGAGATTGCCGAACACCATCGCCACCACGTTGACCGCGGTTCCGAGATCGTGCGGGATGCCGGCCGCCTTGCGGTAGTCAAAGGCGCGCTTGCCGTTCCACGAGCGGAACACCGCCATCGTCGCGAGCCGGAGCTGCTCGATCGCGTCCATCGGGAAGGGGCGGCCGGTCTGCTCCTGGACGATCTTCTTGAAGCCCTCGGTGATCGACTTGAGGTCCTCGTCGGGCAGGTCGGCGTCGTTCCACACGCCGCGCCGCGAGCGATGCTCTTCGAGCAGCGCCTCGAACGGCTTCCCCGGAACGTCGAGCACGACGGTTGCGTACATCTGGATGAGCCGGCGGTAGGCGTCGTAGACGAAGCGCGCGTCTCCCGTCAGCTTGACGAGCCCTGCGGCGACTTCGTCGTTCAGTCCGATGTTGAGCACGGTGTCCATCATCCCCGGCATCGAGAACTTCGCGCCGGAGCGGCACGAGACCAGCAGGGGATTGTCGGGATCGCCGAATCTCTTGCCGGTCGCCTTTTCGAGCGCGGACACCGCGGAGAGCACCTGCTCCCACATCCCTTTCGGGAATTTCTCGCCGCCCGCGAGAAACGCCTTGCACGCTTCGGTGGTGACCACGAACCCGGGCGGCACCGGCAGCTTGAGCTTGGTCATCTCGCCCAGGTTCGCGCCCTTGCCGCCGAGGAGCGCGCGCACGCCGTCCCACGAGCCCGCCACGCGCTCCGCGAGCGCGATCTCGCTGTAGGCATAGACGTACTTCGGGCCCGCCTTCGCCGTTTGCCGGGCGGGCTTCGCGCTCACGCGAGTCGCGCCCTTCACCGCGGCCCGCGCAGGTAACTTCGATTTCGCCTTGCCCGGCACGGGCCGCCGTGTACGAGGCATTTCCTTTTTCATGCTCTTTGCGATTGCAGTTTTCATCCGGTTTGCCTGGAAAATTTGAAACGGCGGCGCGGTCCTCGCACCGACCGGCTATGCTAGCAGTCAAATACGTGACGAGACAGTCAACAAAATGGTCCGGCAGGAGGGTGATCCGGAGGAATCGCCTCGCGCGGGGCTGGAAATGACCGGGCCGGGCCGCTATCCTTCGTGCGAGCCGCGCGGTAAACGCCGCTCGCACCAGACGAGCATGAGTATGGCATAACGCAGGAGGAAAAATGAAGCGGCAGTTGAGGCGCGTGCTGGGAATGACGGTGGTTGCGACACTGCTGAGCTTCGCCGCGCACGCCCAGAGCTATCCCGTACGACCGGTCCGGATCCTCGTACCGCTCGCCGCGGGCGGCGGCATGGATACCGTGACCCGCGGGCTCGGGCTGAAGCTCGCCGACAGCCTCGGTCAGACCGTGGTCGTGGACAACCGGCCCGGCGCGGGCAGCCTCGTCGCGCTCGACATCCTCGCCAGCGCTGCGCCCGACGGCCATACCCTGATGATGATCAGCGCGACCACCGTGATCCACCCCGCGCTCTACGGCTCGCGCTACGACGTCGTGCGCGACTTTACCCCGGTCGGGCAGGTCACGGCGCAGGGTTACGTGCTGGTCGTGCACCCGTCCATCGCGGCGAAGTCGGTGCAGGAGCTCGTGCAGTACCTCCGCGCGAATCCCGGCAAGCTCAACTACGCTTCCTCGGGCATCGGCAGCCCGATCCATATGAGCACCGAGCTGTTCTCGATCGCGACCCGGACCCGCATGACCCACGTGCCGTTCAAGGGCATGGGCGCGGCCTATGCCGATCTGGTCGGCGGGCGTATCCAGCTTTCGTTCGCGACCATCATCTCCTCGCTGCCGCACGTCAACGCCGGGCGGCTGCGGGCGCTCGCGGTGACGCCCGCCAAACGCGCACCGGCGCTGCCCGACGTGCCGACGCTCACCGAGGCGGGGGTCAAGGTGGTCGTCGTAAACTGGTACGGGCTGATCGCGCCGCCGAAGACGCCGAAGGCGACGGTCGAGCGCATCAGCAGCGAAGTCGCCAAAGCGATGCAGTCGCCGGATATCGCGAAGCGCCTCGTCGCCGAAGGCTCGGAGGCGGCCCCGAGCTCGCCGCAGGCGTTCGCCGCGCATCTCAAGGTGGAGCAGGCGCAGTGGAGCCGCGTGATCAAGGAGGCCGGCATCCGGCCGCAGTGAGGACTACTCTCCCGCCCTCGGGAAGCGGAAGACGAAACAATGTTGCTCTCCCCTCCCTCGCGAAGCGAGGGGAGGGGGAGGGCCTTAAACTGGAGGAGAACGAGATGACGACCAGCGTGCTGACCCAATACGAGATCGACGTGGAGGACATCGAGTACCTGCGCCACGGCGACAAGCCGCTGCTCGCGCGGGTGTACAAGCCGCGTGGCGCCGGGCCTTTCCCCATCGTGATCGATGTGCACGGGGGCGCCTGGTGCAAGAAGGACCGCACCTCGGACGCGCCGACCGACGAGCCGCTCGCCCGCAGCGGCGTGGTGGTGGTCGCGCTCGACTTCCGCATGGGCGAGGAAGGCCGCTACCCTCGCTCGCTCGCCGACATCCACTACGCGATCCGCTGGGCGAAGCTCCGCGCTGGCGACTTCGGCGGCCGGGCCGACCGCGTCGGCATCCTCGGCGTCTCGAGCGGCGGCCAGCAGGCGATGCTGCTCGCCCTGCGGCCCGATGACCCCCGCTACGCCGCGATCCCGCTGCCCAACGGCGCGGGCATCGACGCCTCGGTTGCGTGCGTCGTGCTGTGCTGGCCCGTGATCGATCCGCTCGGCCGTTACCAATATGCGCAGAAAGAGAAGGACGGCCCGCTCGCCAAGCAGGCGCAGGAGTGGATCCACTGCCACAACCAGTACTGGCCCGACGAGGCCGCGATGGCCGAAGGCAGCCCCGCGCGCATCCTCGAACGTGGCGAGCGCGTGCGCATGCCGCCCGCGATCTATCTCCAGGGCAAGGCGGACCTCGCGCACCCCGTGCCGGACCGCCAACGCTTCCTTGCCGCCTATCGCAAGGCGGGCGGGCGCGTCGAGCTGCACCTCTTCGATGGCGTCGGCGAAGCCTTCATCACCAATAATCCCCACTCGCCGCAGGCGAGGGAAGCGAACGAGCGCATCATCGAGTTTGTCCACCGCACGCTCGACTGACGTCATCCGGCGACACTTCGGGCCAATCCCCGAAAAACCCGCCGCGCGCGGCGACAAATCGCTTCTCGCCGCGCCGTCGTTGCGGTTACCATACCGCCGTCGCGGCGATCGCCTTTTTCAAAGGGGAGCCGATCGCCCGATGCTGTGCTCCGCGATAACACCAACAGGCGCCGCGATGCGTGGCGCCGTCAAGAAGCGTTTCGACAAGAACAAGATGGGGTCGCCGCGCCTTTTCATCGGGCACGCGGCGAGGGGTTATTCAGGTTGCAGTGATGTGTTGATGGGAGGGTTCATTGTTCAGATCGCTACTCAAGCGTAGCCGTCCGGCGCAGCTTGCCGGCGCTGCTTTCGCACTTGCCGTAATCGCCGCGCTCGTCTGGTTCACCGTTCACGCACCGGAACGCGGGCGCGACCCGCAAGCGGTCGCGATGGAGCGCGATTCCACGCAATTTTTCGCCGTCGAACGCGGCATTACCGCGCTCGCGCAGGACATCACGGGCGGCGCGACTCACAGCATCGGACTTTCCAACGAATATGCGCTGGTGCAGTTGAACGACGGCACGCGCTATTACGTGCGCATCGACAAGCAGCGCACGCTGCTCGCGACGGCGCTTGCCGACAAGGGCTCCGGCGCCGCACCGGCGGTTTTCGCGCTCGGCGAAGTGCATCCGCCCGCGCCTCCGCTCACCGCGCTCGCGCGCCGCTTCGACAATCCCAACGTCGTCTCCCTCCTCGGCACGCTGCTGATTCTCGGGATTCTCATCTTCATGATGAATCCGATGCGCAGCTCGCTGTTCAAGACCGCACGCCGTCCCGAAACGCGCTTCGACGACGTGATCGGCATCGAGGAAGCGAAGGAAGCGCTGCAGGACATCGTCGCGTATCTCAGGGATCCGAAGAAGTTCACCGAGCTGGGTGCCGCGCCGCCCAAAGGCGTCGTGCTCGAGGGTCACGCGGGCGCGGGCAAGACGCTCCTTGCGCGCGCGGTCGCGGGCGAAGCGGGCGTGCCCTTCATTGCGCTCGCGGGCGGCGACTTCAGCGACATGTTCCTCGGCGTCGGCGTGCGGCGCGTGAAGAAGCTCTTCGCGCTCGCGCGGCGGCTCGCGCCGTGCGTCGTCTTCATTGACGAGATCGACGGGCTCGGAAAACGCTCGGGCTCGGGCTCGAGCTCCGCCGCCGAAACCGAGAACAACCGCATCATCAACTCGCTGCTGGTGGAGTTGGACGGCTTCAGCGCGAACTCGGGCATCGTCGTCCTGGGTGCGACGAACAATATCCGCAACCTCGATCCGGCGCTGATCCGCCCCGGCCGCTTCGACCGCACCTGCACGGTGGGGCTCCCCAACGTCGAGGAACGCGAAGCGCTCTTCGCACTCTATGCCAAACGGCTGCGCACCGACGGGAGCACCGACTTCAAGCCGCTTGCGCGTCTCGCCACCGGGCTCTCGCCCGCCTCCATCGCGAACGCGGTGAATGCGGCGGCGCTCCTCGCCGCGAAGGAAGGCGCGGCGTCCGTCGCGCAGGTCCATTTCCAGCGCGTGCTGGAGCAGCAACTGATGGGCGGCCCCACGTCCGCCGGTCAGTCGCTGATGAACGCGGCCGAGCGCCAGCGCATCGCCGTCCACGAGGCGGGCCACGCGATCGTCGCGAAGCTGCTCGAGGTGGGCATCGTCGAGAAAGTGAGCATCCTCAAGCGCGGCCACGCGCTCGGCGTCACGCTGGTGACGGACGAGGAGGACATCGTGCTTCAGAGCGAAGCGCAATGGCGGGCGCGCATGCTGATGCTGCTCGGCGGGCGCGCCGCGGAAGCGCTCGCGCTCGGCTCCATTTCCACCGGCGCCGCCAACGATCTCGAGCGCGTCTCGAGCATGGCGTGGCGCATGGTGACGGAGTTCGGCATGAGCACGCGCATCGGGCCATTCAGCTATGCGGGATTGCCCGAGCGCGATCGGCGCATCGCCGAGTATCCCGAGGTGATCGCCGAAGCGCGCGACATCGTCAAGGCGCTCGAAGCGGAATGCCACGCGCTCCTCACCGCCCATCGCGGCGCACTCGAGCGCCTCACGCGCGCGCTCCTCGAGCACGAGACGGTGAGCGGAGAGGTGGTCGAGGCGTGCCTTGCTTCGAGCGACGCGCCGCTCGATCCCGACGCGCGGCACGCCCCCTCCCTCGCGCTCGTCGCCTGACACCACCCCGTCACCTTCGGTGCCACCCCTCCTCATCGGAGGAGGGGAATGGCTGTGCGGGCGGGGTGGTCGCGCGGGGCGGTTACGTACAGCCGCGCAGGAGATAGATCAGAAACAGCACCGGGATCGGCACGCCCAGCAGCCACAGCAGAATGTAGCCGATCTTGCCGCGCTGGCGTGTGCGCGCCACCGCCGCTGCAGCGCGCTGCACTGCATTCGTCAATCGCATGGCGAACTCCTTGGGAATGACGCGGCGAAGCACCCGCCGCGTTACGACGGAGCCGCTACAGTCGCCCGGTCAAGAGCAGAATGAGCAGCACGAGCGCGATCAGGCCCGCGAGTCCGCTCGGTCCATAGCCCCACGATGCGCTGTAGGGCCACGCCGGCAGCGCGGCGATCAACACGACTATCAGTACGATCAGCAGAATGGTTCCGACCGACATAGGAATGCTCCTTTCCGTTATTGAAACTTCTTGCATCCCTCATGCGCGCCGGCACGGCTTGCGGCCGCGATGAATGTACTGCTGTCCTCCAGGGCCGGCCGGACGTTTACCCCGGCCGTTGTCGTCACTGCGCGAGCGCCATTGCACCTGCACCGGCGCTGCACGTCCGGTTAGACCGTAAAACCGCGCGCAGTTCTTGAACATGACCGTCGCCTGATGGCGACAGCTCGCGCAAAAACATCCCGTTCTGCGGGAATTCGGCGGTGATGCGTTGTCAGAAAGGGAGGCGTCCACATCGCCAACAACAGGAGGGCCCTTGCGACTACACTCGACTGCCACGCCGCGCGGAATCGTGGTCCGCTACCGGGATACCGCTGCCGAGGAGCGCACGCACGAGCGCGCGAGCCGCACGTGGGTGGCACAGCGGCTGGCGGCGCTCAAGCGCTATGAATACGGCGGCGAGTACGACCCCGCCGTGCGCTACGAGGCTCCGCTCTATTTCGTGCCGAACGACACGCTGGTCGGCGTCGAACGCGCGCGCACGCTCGGTATCGAAAGCGAAGCGGATCTTTTCGGCGGTGTGGTGCCGCACGCCTACATCGCGACCAAGACGATCACCCATCCGCTGGTCTCGCCCGACGCGCGCGCGCCCGAAGGCTGGTCGGACACCTTCGCGTCGCGGGTGAAGGATGCGGTCTTTCCCGGCTACTCGGCGTTCAGTGCGCAAGATGCGCGCGTCGCCGCCGAGCGCGTACTTCAGCGCGGCAGCGCCCGCGTCAAGCTCGCGCGCGGCGTCGGCGGGCTCGGCCAGCGCGTCATCACTTCGATCACGGAATTGGAGGAAGTGCTGGCCGAGCTGGGCCCCGATGCGCTCGCGCGTGATGGCGTGGTCGTCGAGTGGAATCTCGACGAAGTCACCACCTACAGCGTGGGACAGGTGCGCGTCGGCACGCTGCAGGCGAGCTATTGCGGCACCCAGCGCACGACGCGTAACGCCGAGGGGGTGGAAGTGTACGGCGGCTCCGATCTTCTCGTCGTGCGCGGCGGGTTCGAAGCGCTGAGCGAAGTGGAGCTGACGGCGGAGGCGCGGCTCGCGGTGCAGCAGGCGCGCAAGTACGACGCGGCGGCGCGCGAGGAATTCCCCGGCGTCATCGTCTCGCGCCGCAACTACGACGTGGCGCACGGCCTGAACGGGCACGCTCGGCACTGTTCCGGTGTGCTCGAGCAGTCGTGGCGTATCGGCGGCGCGAGTGCGGCCGAAGTCGCGGCGCTCGAGCACTTCCTTCAGGATCCCGAGCTGCACGCCGTGCGCGCCTCCACGGTGGAGGTCCATGGCACCGCAGCGCAGGTGCCGCCTCACGCCATCGTGCAGTTTCGCGGGGACGACCCGCACACCGGGCCCGTCACCAAGTACACCGTGGTGGAACCGTATGCGGACGCGGGTTGAGTCGCTCTCCATCGCCATCGAAGACCAGCGCATCGCGGGCACGCTGCTCTCCCCCGCGGCGAAGATGCCGGGCGTGCTTTTCGTCCACGGCTGGGGCGGAAGCCAGGAGCAGGACCTGGTGCGCGCGCGTGAGGCGGCGGGACTGGGATGTGTTTGCCTCACCTTCGATCTGCGCGGTCACGTCGCGACCGAACGCCAGCGCGAAACCGTCACGCGCGAGGACAACTTGCGCGACCTCCTGGCCGCCTACGACGTACTCGTCGCGCATCCCGCCGTCGATCCCGGCGCCATCGCACTCGTCGGCGTGAGCTACGGCGGTTATCTCGGTGCGCTTCTCACGGCGATGCGTCCGGTCGCATGGCTTGCCCTGCGCGTGCCGGCGCTCTACAAGGATGCGGACTGGGACAAGCCCAAGCGCCACTGCCACATCGATCCTGATCTGCCGGCGTATCGCCGCCGCAGTCTGCCGTGGCGGGACAATCGCGCGCTCGCGGCATGCGCGAAGTTCACCGGCGACGTGCTGATCGTCGAATCGGAATACGACGACATCATCCCGCACGCGGTGATCTGCAGCTATGTCGCGGCGTTCGGCAAGGTGCGCTCGCTGACCACGCGCGTGATCGAGGGCGCGGATCACGGTCTTTCGACCGAGGCCGCGCAGCGCGCCTACACCGCGCTGCTCCTGAACTGGCTCACGGAAATGGTGGTCGGCGCGCGGATCAGCGAGGTCGCGCCGCAGGTGGACGAGCGGGTGGCGGCGCGCTCGGCGGTGGCGACTCCCACCCCCGGCACCGAATAGGCATTCCCGACAAAATGACTGTTCACCCTTCGACGCAGCTCAGGGCGAGCGGTCACCTGTAGAGCGCCGTTCGTGTTGAGCGGAGTGAAACGAAGTCGAAACATGAACGGCCGATCCCCTCCGCGCTCCCGCGCTAAGCCTGCCCTGAGCAGCGTCGAAGGGCTCGGTGCGAGCCGATATTTTCGGCTAGATCGCGCCGGAGGCCTTGAGCGCGGCGATGCGCGCGGCGTCGTAGCCTAGCGTGCCCAGTACGGCTTCGGTATCCGCGCCGAGATCGGGTGCCGGGTCGCGCGGCGCCTCTTCGCCCGCGCAGCGCACCGGCGGCGCGACCATGCGATAGAGACCGCCGGGCGCGGGTGCGTGCGGAATCTCGGCGATGCGCCCGTGCTCGGTCACGAACGGGTTCTCGAGCGCCTGCGCGACGTCGAGCACCGGCGCGGCCGGCACCGCACCGCCGAAGACCGCAAGCCATTCTGCGGTGGTGCGCTTCGTCAACTCGCCTTCGACCAGCTCGTTGACGAGGTCGCGGTGCGTCAAGCGATCCGCGAACGTGCGAAAACGCGCATCTTCCGCCCACTCCGGGCGCGCGAGCGCGCGGCACAGCGCCGGCCAGAACTTCTCCTTGTTGCACATGAGATAGATCCAGCCGTCGCGCGTGCGGTAGAGCTGGCACGGCGTGAGCGACGGGTGCGCGGAGCGCGGCAGCCGATCCTGCCGGTGGCCCGCGTTGAGATACCACGCCGCGACGTAGCTCAGATTGAAGAGCGCGACATCGAAAAGGCTCACGTCCACATCGCGGCCCTCGCCCGTCGCGCGCGCAGCGAGCAGCGCGGAGACGAGCGCATACGCCATCGCAAGGCCGCTCATGAGATCGACGATGGAGAGCCCGAAGCGCGTCGGCGGTCCGCCCGGCTCGCCGGTGAGCGCAAAGTAGCCGGTCTCCGCCTGCATGAGATAGTCGAAGCCGGGCCACGCCGCGCGCGGCCCGTCGCGTCCATAGGCCGAGAGGAAAGCGCACACGATTTTGGGATTGTGCGCCTTGAGATGGGCGTAGGTGAGACCGAGCTTCCCGGGAACATCGCCGCGGAAATTGCAGGCAATCGCGTCGGAAGCGCGCACGAGGTCGTGCAGTACGGCGCGCGCTTCGGGCACGCTGAGATCGAGCGTCACGCTCCTCTTGTTGCGATTGAAGCTGTGAAAGAACTGGCTGTCGCCGGGCGCGAAGAAATGCGGACCGACCGCGCGCGACATGTCGCCGCCGTCCGCCGGGTTCTCGATCTTGATCACTTCCGCCCCGAGGTCGGCGAGGTAGAGCGTGCCGAACGGCCCCGCGCCATACTGCTCGAACGCCAGCACCCGCACACCCTGCAGCGGCAGCGTCATGCGGGGTGCCGCTTCACGAGCTGGCGCGCGATGATGATGCGCTGCATTTCGTTGGTGCCTTCGCCGATCGCGAGCAGCGGCGCGTCGCGATAGTAGCGCTCGATGTTGAACTCCGGCGAATAGCCGTAGGCGCCGAGGATGCGCATCGCCTCGATCGAATTCTCGACCGCGGCCTCCGTCGCATAGAGCTTCGCCATGCCCGCCTCCATGTCGCAGCGCTGACCGGTGTCATAGGCGCGCGCGGCGGACTCGACGAGAAGCCGCGCCGCCTCCACGCGGGTGGCCATGTCGGCGAGCTTCAACTGAATCGCCTGGTGCTCGGCGATGGGCTTGCCGAACGTCTCGCGCTGCTGCGCGTAGGCGAGCGCCTCCTCGAGACACGCGCGGGCCAGGCCCACGCCGCGCGCAGCGACGTTGATGCGCCCGAGCTCCAGTCCGGCGAGGATCTGCTTCATGCCCTGCCCTTCGACCGCGCCGACGAGATTCTCCAGCGGCACCTTCACGTCCTCGAACACGACTTCGCCGGTATCGATGCCGCGGTAGCCGAGCTTTTTGAGCTTCCGCGCGCGAAAGCCCATGCTTCTCTCGACGAAGAGCAGGCTCATGCCGCGGTGCGCGGGCTCTGCGTTCGGATTCGTCTTGAGCAGCACCGCGAGCGCGTCGCCTTCCACGCTGTTGGTGATCCACATCTTCGTGCCGTTCACGACGTAGTGCGCGCCGGACCGCACGGCGCGCGTGCGCACCGCCTGCAGGTCCGTGCCGCAGCCGGGCTCGGTCAGGGCGATGCCCGCGCGGATCTCCCCGCGCGCGAGCTTCGGCAGCAGGCGCCGCTTCTGCTCGTCGGTACCGAAGCGCTCGATGGCGGCGGCGGCGATGAGATGCGAGTTGAACAACCCGCAGAGCGACATCCACACCGCGGCGATGCGCTCGATCACCTGCGTATAGAGCGTCGCGGACAGCCCGAGCCCGTCATACTGCGGGGAGATCGTCGCACCGTAGAGACCGAGCTCGGCGATGCGGTCCGCAAGCTCGCGCGGATACTCGTCGGCCGCTTCAAGCGAGCGCACGTGGGGCCGCACTTCGCGCTCGAGAAAACGCTCGACCGCGTCGAGTATCGCGCGCACTTCCCCCGCTTTCGGATCAACGGACATCGTTAAGCGCACCTGGCAAGATGACCGTTCTCCCTTCGACGGAGCTCAGGGCGAACGGTCATTTGCAGAGTGTCCTTGACGATCAGTCGCCATCTGTCCTGAGCCCTTCGACGGGGCTCGGGGCGAACGGCTGTTTGCGAATTCATTTTGTCAGGCATTCCGAGCCTTTACTGAGGTAGCGCGCCTGGGCACGAGAAACGCGCGCTCGTAGGTCATGACGACCGTGCCGTCGCCCTTCCGTGCGGTGGTGCGCGCGGTGACGATGCCGGCATGGGGACGCGAAGCGGACGCGCGCTTCGCGATGATTTCGGATTCGGCGTAGAGCGTGTCGCCGATGAAGACCGGCGCCGGCATGCGGATGTCGGTCCATCCCAGGTTGCAGATCGCGTTCTGGCTCAAGTCGCGCACGCTCATGCCGGCGACGATCGAAAGCGTGAGGCAACTGTTGACGACGAGGCGCCCGTATTCGGTCTTCGCCGCGTACTCCGCATCGAAGTGCAGCGGGTGCGTGTTCATCGTGAGCAGCGTGAACCAGGTGTTGTCCGCTTCCGAGATCGTGCGCCCCGGCCAGTGCCGATAGACGTCGCCGACGGTGAAATCCTCGTAATAGCGCCCGGTCTCGGGCCGCACGCCTGAAGCGGCGCCGGCGCTCATCAAGCCTCGCGCGTTGCGACGCGCAATTCTGCGGGGCGCACGTCGGGACGCGCGAGCCTCAAGATCGCGCCGATGTCGCGCGCGCGCTCGAGTTCCACGAGATTCCGCGCAAGCTGATCCGCGCGCTCCCGGTGGAGATACGGCCCGACCAGCCCGTCGAACTTCGCGCGCAGCTCCTCCGGCGTGAGGAAATTCGCAGGCTCGCCTCTCGGCACGCGCACGTAGGTTTCGAACTCACCGCGCGGCGTGTCGATCCGAACCGCGGCACTCATTTCGGCGGGGAAATCGGCCTGCGCGCGCGCGTCGACGCGCGTTCTGATGCGCTTGCAGAGCGCGAGCGTGCGCGCATCGCCCAAGTGGCGCGCGTAGTCATCCCACACGAGCCCGCCGGTCAGGAGCGTCACCGCGCCGCAGAATGCCATCGAGAATTGCCCGTCCACTACCGACTTGGGCGACTGCTTCGCCTCCTCGGGGTTGCCGATGATCTTCCAGCCGGGCTCGGGCAGGCCCACCATCATTTCCTTCACCTCGTCCGGCTTGATGCCGTGCCGGCGCATGAGATCGCGGATGCCGTCGATCGCCGCGTGGCTGTAGCGGCACGAGGGATACGGCTTCACCGCGATCTTGAGCGTCTCCCAGCGCGTGCCGAGCGCATCGATCACCTTCTGCGCATCGGAGGCCGGCGCATACGCATGGAGAAAGCCCCACTTGCCTTCGAGCGCGTCGGCCGCGCCTTCGTAGCCCTCGGCCGCAAGCGTTGCGGCGGTGAGGCCGCACATCGCTGCATGGCCGACGTGCGAGCGCTTGGTCCATGCGCCGTTCACGAGGTACTGCATCGAGCCCGCCGCCATGCTGAGCACGATGCCGAAAGCGCTCGCGATGCCGGCCGGATCCAGTCCCAGCAGACGTCCCGCTGCCGCCGCGGCGCCGAACGCGCCGCACGTCGCGGTGGGATGAAAGCCGCGGTCGTAATGCGCCGCCGGATCGAGCGCGAGGCTCAAGCGGATCTGCACTTCGTATCCCGCCACGATCGCGGGGATGAGCGCGCGCCCGTCGGCACCCGTCATCTCCGCCGCGGCGAGCGCGGCCGGAACGATCGGCGCGCTCGGATGGAGCGAGCCCGGTGCATGCGTGTCGTCGAAGTCCAGCGAATGCGCGAGCGTGCCGTTCACCATCGCCGCACCGGCCGGGGTGTAGCCCGCGGCGTCCCCGATGACAGTGCACGCGCCGGGCGAGAAGCCGAGGCGGCGCGCCGCCGCGATCATCGCCGGCGTCGATTCCGCCTCGTGACGGGCGCGCACCATGATGCCGGCGAGATCGAGCGCCAACGCGGGCACGCGCGTGCGCACCTCCGCCGGCAATGCGTCGAACTCGAGATCGTGTACGAACTGCGAGAGCGTGCGGGTGATCATCGATGTCTCCTGGTCGCGCGACGGCGTGGAGCGCGAGGCGTGCGGCGCGCTTTCGATCGGGGCGCGGGGAAATTCTGCACGAGGCGCTCCGGCGGCGTCAACGCGCCTCGCCGGCGCGGCGCGAAACGAGCGCGCCGGTCGCCATGATCGCCGCGACGATCCAGAAGACGGCGCCGAGCCCCAGTGCGGTCCCGACCGCGCCGAAGACGACCGGCCCGCTCACGCGCACGAAATTGTTCGCGGTGAGCCGCAGTCCCAGCGTCTGGCCCGAGCGGCCCTCCGCCGAGCGGCTGAACATGAGGATCACCGTGAGCGGAATGCCGATCCCCATGCCGAGTCCGAAGAAGAATGCGATCGCGCCGAGCACGTAGGCGTTGCCCGAGAACGGCACCAGCGCGAAGCCGATCGCGCCCATCATGAAGACCCACATGAGAAGCTTCTCGCCAGCGACGCGCCTCACGAGCCACGCGAGAAAGAGACGCACCACGAAAGCCGCCACGGCGAGGGTGGCGAGCACCGCGCCGATCGCGGACGCGGACAACCCGATCGAGTAGCCGTAGATCGGAAGATAGAACTGGAAGAGATCCGTGCCCAGTTGCACGAGCCCGCTTACGAAGAGCATGTACCAGAGCCCGCGGTCGCGCAGCCCGCGCGCCGTGCCGGCGTCGATCGGCGCCGCTTTCTTGCCGGGTGGGTAAAGCTTGCCCCAGATCAGCACGAGCGACACCGCGATCAGCGATTGCGAGGCGACGACGAGACATGCCGCCGCGTGCCCCAGGTTGTCGATGGAGAAACCGGCGAGCAGCGGGCCGACGAAATTCGTCACCGCACCGGTCAGGCTGAAGTTGCTGAAATTGCGCGCGCGCTCTTCGGGATGGCTCAGCGTCCCGACGAGGTTCTGCAGCGTCACGTGGAAGAACGCGAGCGCGAGCCCGTTCAGTGCCGCCGCGACGTAGAACGCCGGAAGGGCGCGCACGAAGAACGGCAGCACGAGCGAGACCGCACCGCAGCAGGCGGCGAACAGCAGCAGCCCGCGCGCACCGGTGCGATCCGCAAGCGCCCCGATCGGCCACGAGAGCAGCAGCGGAAAAAGGAAGAGCAGCCCGCCCAATACCCCGACGCTCGAGGCCGGGGCGCCGAGCTCGAGCGCGTAAAGCGTGAGCACGACGCGCGCGGCATTCGCGCCGACGAAGTTGAAGAACGTGAGCGCGAGCGTGAGGTGAATCGCCACTCCGCGCGACTACATCAGGTTTCCGGCATTGACGTTCAGGTTGACGCCGGTGATGTAGCGCGCCTCGGCAGAGGCGAGGAAGAGCACGGCCTCCGCGGAATCGATCGGCTCGACGAGCGTCCTCATCGGATTCTGCGCGGCGATCCGCTCGAGGCTCGCCGCGTCGCGCACCTTCACGACGCGCGGGGTACGCGTGGTGCCGGGCGAGACGGCGTTCACCGTGATGCCGTACTCGCCCAAGTCGCGCGCGAGGATCTTGGTGAACACGATGACGCCGGCCTTGGCGGAACCGTACGGCAGATACGACGGAGCGAACGGATTGGGCGCAATGCCGGCGCCCGAGGCGATGTTGACGATGCGGCCCTTCTTCTTCTCCATCATGATCGGCGCCACCGCGCGCGAGCCGTAGAACACGCTCTTCAGATTGAGGTCGATCACGCGATCCCACTCCTCGTCGCTGATGCCGGTGATGGGCGCGAGGCGATGGAAGCCGCCCGCCGCGTTGACGAGGATGTCCACGGTGCCGAAGCGCTTCACCACTTCGCCCACCATGTCGTTCACCGATTGCGAACGCGTCATGTCGGCGCGGATCGCGTGCGCACGCCCGCCTCTCGCGCCGATGTCGTCCGCCACGCGCTTCGCCGCCGCCTCGTCGATGTCGACCAGCACGACGCTCGCGCCTTCGCGCGCAAAGGTACGCGCGACCGCCTCGCCGATGCCCGTGCCGGCGGCTGTGACGATCGCGACCGATCCTGCAAGTTTTCCTGCTGCCATCGCTCAAGTCCTCCCTGGAAGAGCCCCTATAATACCAAGCGCGCGAGCGCGCATTCGCGCGTTCTCTCCATTCTTGTCGACACCCAGCCGGAGTTAGCCATGCCCGAGACCGATCTTTCCTCCAAATACGGCACCGACGCGCTTCAAGCCGGCCGCGTGATCCAGCCGCGCACCTTCGAGCGCCGGCTCGCACAGCGCGACAGCCTCGATCAGCACTACACGAAGCTCTGGGTCGATTTCGCGATCAAGGGCCTGTCGCGGCGCCCTGCCCTCGATACGCGCACGCGGCTCCTTGTGCTCATCGGCCAGTACACCATGGCACGCAGCCACGCCGCGCTCGAGGACACGATCCACGCCGCGCTCGAAGCGAAGGTGGCGCCGCGCGAAATCCTCGAGATCATCCTGCAGTGCACGGTGTACGGCGGGCACACGGTGGTCGAGCCCGCGATCGAGAGTTTCGATCGGATCGCGCGCGCGGAAGGCCTTCTGGAGGCGCTGCGCGCGAGCGAGCTTCCGCTCGACGGCAACGACCGCAAACGCTCCTACGACGCCGAACGCGCGACGTGGCATCCCGACGATCTCGCGGACCCGCGCTGCGAGCCGCTCATGAAGAAGCACGGCTGGCTCGCGGTCGGCCGCGGCCTCACGCTGCGCCCGCGGCATCACCTCAACATCCTCGCCTGGCTCGATGCGATCGACTCGGAATTCGCGGGCCTGTGGGTCAAGTTCTGCTACGGCGGCATGTACGCGCGCGGCATCGTCGACGACAAGACGCGGCTCCTCTGCATGATCGGGGACTGCCTCGCGGTCGGCGAAGAAACCCAGGCGCGCGGCCACATGCGCGGGGCGCTCCGCAACGGCGCGAGCCCGCGCGAGATCCTCGAAGTGATCTTTCAGACCTGCGTCAACTTCGGCATGCCGCCGATGCTGAAGGCGCTCGAGGTGTTCGTCGAGATCATGGCCGCCGAAAAACGCCTCGCCGAGATCGGCAACCCGCCGCTGCGGGTCGAAACGTTCCACAAGTAGCGGAATAGCGCCGCGGCGCCGGCTGTTTATAATGCACCCGTTCCACCCGCCCGCCGGGTCGCCGGCGTTCCACCCTCGGAGGTCAAGACCATGAAGCACAGCGTTCTCGTAATCACTGCGGCAGCGTGTCTCGTGTGCGGTGCCGGCGCGGCGCTCGCGCAGCAGGCGAAGATGACGTTTTTCGTGACGAGCGTCGGCAACGGCAAGGGTGCGAACTTCGGCGGCCTCGCCGGTGCGGACAAGCACTGCCAGACGCTCGCGACCGCCGCGGGCGCGGGCTTCCGTACCTAGCGCGCCTACCTCTCGCAGCAGCAGTGGGGCGACCAGCTCGCGATCCACGCGCGCGACCGCATCGGCAAGGGCCCGTGGCAGAACGCGAAAGGTGTCGTGATCGCGCGTGACGTGGACGATCTCCACAGCCCGAACAACAGGATCAACAAGGAGACCGCGCTCACCGAGAAGTGGGATCAGGTACCGGGCCGTGGCGACAAGGTGAACATGCACGATATCCTGACCGGCTCGCTGCCCGACGGCACGGCGTTCTACGGCAACGAAAACCGCACCTGCAACAACTGGAGGAGCGGTGACGCGGGAGGCGCGATCGTGGGGCACCATGACCGCATCGGGCTGCGCGACGATGACGCGTCGCGCTCGTGGAATTCCTCGCATCTGTCGCGCGGCTGCAGCCCCGAAGCGCTACGCGCCTCGGGCGGCGCGGGGCTGCTCTACTGCTTCGCGATCGACTGACCCATTCACCGGAGACACACCATGGCCAAGGCCTACTGGATCGCTTTCTACCGCTCCATCAAGAACCCCGACGCGCTCGCCGCGTACGCCAAGCTCGCCGGCCCCGCGGTGCAGGCGGCGGGCGGACGCTTCATCGTGCGCGGCATGCCGGCGAAGACCTACGAGCACGGACTCAACCAGCGCGTGGTGGTGATCGAGTTCGACAGCGTCGCGCAGGCGACCGCCGCGCACGACAGCCCCGGATACCAGGAGGCGCTGCGGGTGCTGGGCGACGCGGTGGAGCGCGAGATCCGCATCGTCGAAGGCGTGGCGTAACTCGGGAGGCGGCATGAGCGACGCGCTCGCGCAGGGCGTGAACGGCGACGCGCTCTACGCGGAGATTCCCTACACCGCAGACACCGGCGAAGCGCTCGTCAACGAAACGTTCGGACCGAACAACATCCGGCGTCGCTCCACCGGCACGATCGAGTGGCGGCGCGTGGAGATGTGCGACGCGCGGCCCATCGCGCGTGAGCTCACGCTCGAGCGCAACGGCTTCATGCTGGTCGAGCACAGGACGGCAGTGCGCGACTTCTTCGATCCGGACGAGATCGCGTCGGTTTACTATCCCGAAGTGGCGGCGCTGATCCAGGGCGTATCGGGCGCGGCGCGCGCTCACGTCTTCGATCACACGCTGCGCTCCGGTGACGAAGGCGAGCGCGAGCAGAAGCTCATCCGCGAGCCGGTGCTGTGGGCGCACAACGATTACACCGAGTGGTCGGCGCCGCAGCGCGTGCGCGATCTGCTGCCGGATGAAGCAGACGAACTGCTCAAGCGGCGCTTCGCGATCATCCAGGTGTGGCGCGCGATCAACCGCCCGATCCAGTCGAATCCGCTCGCGATCGCCGATGCGGCGAGCGTCGCGTTCGAGGATTTCCTCATCGCCGAGCGCCGCTATCCGGGGCGCGTGGGACAGACCTACCGGCTGCGCTACAACCCGGCGCACCGCTGGTTCTATTTTCCGGAGATGAGGCGCGACGAGGCGCTGGTCTTCAAGGTCTTCGATTCGGAGAAGGACGGGCGCGCGAGATTTACCGCGCACACCTCGTTCAACGATCCGCGCACCCCACCGGACGCCCCGCCGCGGCAGAGCATCGAGGCGCGCGCGCTCGCGTTCTTCTGACGTCGCACGTCATCCCGGCATTTTCACGCGTCATCCCGGCAAAAGCCGGGATCCAGACCTCTTCACTGGATTCCGGATCACTGTCCGGAATGACGGCCGTTGCGAGAGCTCACTGTCCGGAAACGACGGCTGAAGGTTAGACGACGTCGAAGGCGCGGCCGTAGTAGCAAAGCCGTCCCGGCCCGCGGTCCTTCGCCTCGTACATCGCGGCATCGGCGTTTCTCAGGAGCACTTCCGGCTCCCGTCCGTCGTGCGGAAAGAACGCGGCTCCGATGCTGCAGCTCACCGAGACCTCGCACCCGTCGATCACGATCGGCTCGCCGATCGACTCGAGCACGCGCGCTAGCACCGGCGTCGCCGATTCGCGGCTCGGCAGATCGGGAAGCACCATGATGAATTCGTCCCCGCCGTGGCGCGACACGATGTCGCCTTCCCGCGTGCAGGAGGCGATCCGCGCGGCGACTTCCTTGAGCAACCGGTCGCCGGCGCCGTGGCCCAGGTTGTCGTTCACCCACTTGAAGCGGTCGAGATCGATGAATACCACCGCGACCAGACGGTCGTTGCGGGCGGCGTGCGCGAGCGCCTGGCGCAGGTGCTCGTGCATGAGGTTGCGGTTGGAGAGCCCGGTGAGAACGTCGTAGTAAGCGAGCTCGTTCAGGCGCTCCTGCTTCGCGATGTAGTCGAGCGCGAACGACACGTCCGCCGCGACGTCCGCGAGGAGCCGCGTCTCCTCCATCCCGAAGAAGTCGGGCTCGCCCTCGTAAATCACCCAGAAGCCGATCACCGCATCCTCGCAGACGAGCGGCAGCGCGATCATCGAGCCGTAGCCGAGCTCGAGGGCGTGCATCTGCAAACCCACGCGCGGCTCGGCGGCGATGCGATTGACCACGATTTCCCTTCTCGAGCGGACCGCACGGCCGATCGCGCTGTGCTCGCCCAGGAGCTCCGCCGGGCGCCGCATGAAAGCCTCGACGTGGCTCGCGTCGTGCCCGCTCCACGCGACCGGTATCACGCTCCGCGTGTCGGCGACGGTGAGCCCGATCCACGCCATACGGAAGCCGCCGCGCTCGACGGCGAGCTTGCAGACTTCCTCGAAGAGATGGCGCCGGTCGCGCGTGCGCACGATGCAGGCGCTGACGCCGCTCTGGACCGCGCGCACGCGATCCATGCGTGCCGCCCTCTCGTCGCGTCGCCGGCGCTCGCGCGCCTGCTCCGCCTCGCGGATCGCTCGGCTCACCGCGGAGGGCAGCCGCGCGAGATTGCTCTTGAGGACGTAATCGGTCGCGCCGAGGCGCAGCGCCTCGATCGCGCGCTCCTCGCCGATCGTGCCCGACACGAAGATGTAGGGAAGATCGGCGCGGGAATCGCGCACGAGCTTGAGCGCTTCCAGCCCGTCGAAGCCCGGCAGCGAGAAATCGGACAGCACTACGTCGGGCGCGAACTCCTCGAGCGCATGCTTGAGATCGCGCTCGGTGGCAACGACGCGGCTCTCGCACGCGAGGCCCGCGCGCTGCAGGACGCGAAGCTCGAGCTCCGCGTCGGTGGGCGCATCCTCGACGAGGAGCACTTTGAGTATGGACTGCATCGCGATTCCGGCGGAGTCGGCGCCGGAGTAGTCGATGCAGCCGGTGCCGAGGCAAGGTACAAGGGACAGCGCAAACGATATACGACGCGCTTGCGCTCGCCAAGGCAGCGGATCACGGAAAATGTGTGGAGGGTCTCCGACATCGTGTCGCGCGATCTCTACAGCAGAGATCGGCAAAAAGTGAGCGCAGTTGAAACTGCGCTCACTTCACGATGGGAGGATTCGAACGGTAGGGCGCCTGCTTGTCGTCGCAGCGCGCTACGAGCGAACGTCGTTCGTTCACGCGTCCTTCATCGTCATTCCGGCGCAGGCCGGAATCCAGGAAGGCATTACCTGGATGCCGGTTTTCACCGGCATGACGAGACTGGGGATGTCGATTCCCGGCATGACGAGACTGGGGATGTCGATTCCCGGCATGACGAGACTGGGGATGTCGATTCCCGGCATGACGAGACCGGGTATTTTCAGTCGCTGGCGCTGATGCCGGCAGCACCCGGGCCGTTCTTGCCCAGCCGCTTCAACACCTTCACGCGCTGCACGGTGTCGCCCGCGAGGTGCGTCCACACCATCGCGTCGCGCACGAGCTTGTCCACGCGCGCGTTCATCATGCAGCCCTCCGCGCCGTGGATCTCCATGTTGAGGCGCGTAACGCGCTGGATCACGTCGGTGGAGTAGTTCATGACCAGCCCCGCGTTCGCCGAATGCTCCTTGCGGTCGTGCAGCCACGCCACCCGCATCACGTACGAGCGCAGCGCCTCGGTCAGCATGTGCATCTCGTTGATCTTCAACTGGATCAACTGGTGCTCCATGAGGTACTTGCCGGCGCGCTTGTGGGTCCGGGAGAAGTGCATCGCCATCTCGACCGCGTCGTCGCAAACGCCGAGCGCGTTGGCGGCAAGCTCGAGGTCGCCGAAGAGGTCACCACCGGTGGTATCGCCCTTGCCCGCCTTCACCGAGCCGGTGCCGACCTGCCCCACCACGTTCGCGTGCGGCACCCGCGCGTTCTCGAAAATCAGCTCGGCGTTCTGGTAGAAGCGCCAGCCGCGCTTGTTGAAGATCTTGCCGATGCGGAATCCCGGCGTCGTCTTCGGCACCATGAAGAGCGTCCCGCCTTCCTTGATGCTGACATCCGGGTTGGTGCGCGCATCGACGAAGAAGAGCGAGCCCACGCTGCCGTTCGCGATGAAGCATTTCTCGCCGTTCAGGATCCACTCGTCGCCCTGGCGCACCGCGCGCACGCGATAGCCCGCCTTGGGGTCGTCCTCGGGCGGCATGCGGTTGTCGGAACCGGCGTTGGGCTCGGTGATGCCGCGGCCCATCACGTAACGGTGATCGGCGAGGAAGGGCTTCAGGAACCGCTCCTTCTGATCCTCGGTGCATGCGGAAGCGATGAGATGGCTCCACTTCCAGTTCTGGCTGAAGGCCTTGGAGATCGCGCTGTCGCCTTTTGCGAGCTCCGCCATGACGAGCGCCTGCGACACGAAGTCCGCGCCCGGGCCGCCCCACTCCTTGGGCACCGCGAGCGTGCGAAAGCCGAGCTTCGAGCCCTTTTCGATGATCTCCCAGTCCCAAGGCTCGAAGCCGCCCTCGATCTGATCGCGCTCGAGCGACATCGGGCGGATCTCATCCTGCGCGAACTTGCGCGCCTCCATCTGCCAGTGGCGCTGCTCTTCGTTGAGCGAAAAATCCATACGCTGTGTCCTTGACGTTACGCCGCGGCCGGGCGCCGGTAACCGGCGACCGCCTCCGCGATCTGCAGTTTCGAAGCCGTGTCGGTCTCCTCCGAGTGGAGGAACACCATGCCGTCGTGCACGTATTTCTGCAGCGGCATGTCGCGCATTACCCCCATCGCGCCGAAGCACTCCGCCGCGAGCAGGGTCACGTCGTGCATCGCTTCGGCGGTGTAGACGCGCGCGATCGCATGAAGCGGCAGCGCGGGCAGACTGCGATCGGCGAGCGCCTCGGGATGATCGGCGGCCCATGCCGCTTTCCAGATCATCGTGCGCGCGAGCTCGAGCTTCATCGTGCACTCCGCGAGCTTCCCGCCGATCGCCTGGTGCTCGATGATGTTGCGCCCGCCCTGGCGGCGGATCCTGGCGTATTCCACCGCGGCCTCGTAGGCGGCGCGGCCGACACCGAGATTGATCGCCGCGAGCGCGGGATCGGCGCGCAGCGCCGGCACGCCATTCGCGAGCACGCCCGCGCCTTCCTTGCCGAGCAGGCGCGCGGCCGGCACGCGGCAATCCTTGAAGGTCACGGCTGCGCCCGGCCCGTGGTGCCAGCGCACGCCCGGCTCGCCGCCCGCCGCGGTACCGCCGATCGCGCGAATGGTGCTGCCGACGCCGAGTCCCGGCGTGTCACGCGGAACGAGAAATGCATTCTTGCCGGCGACGACGACGAAGAGCTTCGCGATCGGCGCGTTGACGACGAATGCCGCCGCGCCATTGATCACGTAGTCGCCGCCCTGCTTCGTCGCCGTGAGTTCGGGTGCAGCCGTGCCGCTGAACGGGCGGTGATACGACCATCCGACGTTCTCCTGATGTGCGCCGACGATCGCAAGATGACATTTGTCGTCGGAGACGAATTTCGAGAGCTGCTCGCGCGCCGCGTCCGACATCCCGGGCGCGAACACTTCGCGCGCGATGAGCGCGGTCTGGGCGAGCGCCGCCGCGATGTCCACGTCGCCGGCTGCAAGCTCTTCGAGCACGATCGCGGTCGTCAGCGTATCGGCGCCGGCGCCGCCCGCGTCCTCCGCGAGGGCGAGCGTGCGCAGCCCCATCTCGGACGCCTTGTCGAGCAATGCGGTGAGCAGCGGCTTCTCGAACGGCTGCAGCCGGTCGGGATGAAGCGCCACCGGCTTGATTTCCTTCTCGACGAATTCGCGCAGCGTGTCGCGGAACTCGAGCTGCTCCGCGGTCAGGTGTAGGTTATACATGGGGCAGGTTCCCGCAATGACGGAAGTTGTCGATGAAAGCGCGCGCGGCGCTTCGAATGCTGCAGTAGTTGGGTAATCGATGCGTTCAGCCCGTCAATATAGCCGTATGGCGGACGCAAGGGAAGGACGCGGCCATCATATGGACTGAAGCGCGCCGCGATAGATGGCGGCCGAGTAGCGTCCGCCGCGCGCGAGGCCGCGGTACATGCCTTCGCTCACGAAGGGCATCGCGACCCGCCCGGCGCGATCCACCGCGATGAGACCGCCCTCCGCGCCGAGCGCCACAATGCGGTCGAGCGCATTGCGCGCCGCGCGCCCGAGCGCTTCGGCGCGATAGCGCATGCGCGCCGCGACGTCGTAGGCCACCACGCCGCGAATGAAGGCTTCGCCGAGGCCGGTGGTCGAGACCGCGCACGTGCCGTCGGCATAGAGTCCCGCCCCGACCAGCGGCGAATCGCCGATGCGCCCCGCCATCTTGTTGGTATAGCCGCCGGTGGAAGTCGCGGCGGCGAGATGGCCGTGACGGTCCAGCGCAACCGCGCCGACGGTGCCGTGAAGGTCCGCCGCGCTCGCGCGTGTGCGCAGGTGTTTCCGTTCGCGTTCGCGCGCACGTTCGAGAGCCGCTACGCGTTCGGGCGTCGTGAAGTACGCGAGCGGCGCGAGCGGCACGCCGGCACGCTGTGCAAAGCGCTCGGCCGCACGCCCCGTGAGGAGCACGTGGGGTGTTTTCTCCATCACCGCGCGCGCCGCGACGATCGGATTTCTGATCCGCCGCACCGCCGCAACCCCGCCCGCGCGCAGCGTCGCGCCGTCCATCACCGCGGCATCGAGCTCGTGCTGGCCATCGGCGTTGAGCATGGCGCCGTGCCCCGCGTTGAAGAGCGGCGCATCTTCCAGAGCTACGACCGCGGCAATCACCGCGTCGAGACTGCTGCCGCCTTCTTCGAGGATCGCGTATCCGGCGCGCAATGCCGCGCCGAGGCCTTCGCGATAGGCACGTTCGCGCTCCGCGGTCATTTCGCTGCGGGGCATCGTCCCGGCGCCGCCGTGCACGGCGAGGACAAAGCGCGCGTTCGATCGGCCCGCCAAGAGGTCAGCCCGCGAGCGCGCGTAGCTCCTGATGGAGCGCATCGGAAATCACGACGCCCTCTTCGCGCGCGCGAGTAGTGGAGAGTTGCCGGCGCGAACCTGGAAGACGAACCCCCTCGTCGGCGAGCAGCGCCGCGACGAGCGCTTCGACGCGCTCGAAATACGCATCGCGGCCCGCGAGCGCATCGGCGTCGATCGCGATCAGCGCGTGCCCGATGTCGGGCTGCCCGCCGGGCTCGAAGTACGAATCGTTCTCGAAACCGAACGCCGCGCCGGTCATCGCCACGCACAGCAGCTCCACCATGAGCGCGAGCATGGTGCCCTTGGCGCCACCGATCGCCGCGAGGCTGCCGGTCAGCGCGGCCTTGGGATCCGTCGTCGGCTGGCCGTCGCGATCGACCGCCCATCCGAGCGGAATCGGCTTGCCTTCCTTGGCGTAGAGCATGATCTTGCCGCGCACGACCTCGGTAAGCGAGAGATCGACGACGATCGGCGCGGCGTTCCTGCGCGGAAAGATCGCCGCGATCGGATTGGTGCCGAAGAGCGGACGCTTGCCGCCCCAGGCGTTGATCGCGGCGGGGGAATTGCTGAACGCCATTCCGACGAGTCCGGCTTCTGCCAGCGGCGCCAGGTGATACGCCGCCGCGCCGAAATGGTGACTGCGGCGCACGCCGACGAAGGCGATGCCGTGGCGCTGCGCGCGCGCGATGCCTTCCTGCACGGCCATCGCCATCGCTTCGTACGCGAGCCCGCCGCCGGCATCGATGAGACACGCGCTCGCCTTCTCGTGCACGAGCGTGGGCCGCGCGTGCCCGTCGGCGCGGCCTTCGCGCACGTGCTCGCAATAGAGCGCGACGCGCGAGACGCCGTGGCCGGAGAGCCCTTCCGCTTCGGCCGCGATGAGCGCATCCGCGGTCGCTTTCGCCATCGTGGCGGACGCGCCCGCGTTCTCCAGCGCGCGCACCGTGAGCTTCGTCAATTCTTCCAGCGTAACTTTCGGCATCAGCAGTTCAACATGATCTCTTTAGTGCGCCTGAACAAAACGACCGTTCGCGCTGAGCGGAGCACCGCAGGTGCGAAGTCGAAGCGTCATATGTCTGTTCATATTTCGACTCCGCTTTCGCTCCGCTCGATACGAACGGTCTTGTCACACCACGCTCCACTCCAACACGAACGGGAAGTCCGGGGAAGTCCGGGGACAGACCCCGAGTCGGGGTCTGTCCCCGAGTTTGTTTTCGGCATGACGCCGACTTCGTCATTCCGGAGAAAGCCGGAATCCAGACTTCATTCCTGGATGCCGATTTTCATCGGCATGACGACTCTGATCAGCCTTCAATAATCAGTCGAGGCGGGTGCCGGAGCGCCTTGCGACATCCGCCCACTTCTCCGCTTCCGCACGATAGAACGCCGCGAATTCGCTCGGCGACGTCCCGGCCGGGGTCGCGCCCTCCGCCTCGAAGCGCTCCTTCACGTCCGGCAGGTGCACCGCTTTCGCGATCTCCCGGTGCAGGCGATCGAGCACCGGCGGCGGCGTCTTCGCGGGCGCAAAGAAGCCGTTCCACTGGAGCGCGATGTGGCCTTCCACGCCGGCTTCCTGCATGGTCGGAATCTCGGGCGCCGCAGTCGAGCGCGTCGGAGCCGCGACGCCAAGCCCGCGCAGCTTCCCGGCCTTGATCTGCGCCTGCGCGACCGGCATCACGATGAACGCAAGCTGCGTCTCGCCCGAAATCACGCTGATCGACGCAGGCGCCGCACCCTTGTAGGGCAGATGCTGCACCTTGATCGCGGTCTTGAGGCGCAGGAGTTCCATCGCCATGTGCGACATCGTACCCGGGCCAGCGGACGCATACGCGAGCTGATCGGGCCGTGCTTTCGCCAGCGCGACCAATTCGCGCACGTTCTTCACCGGCAGCGACGGATGGACCGCGAGCGCGAACGGATACGAGGAGGCCATCGAGATCGCCGTGAGATCGCGCGTCGGGCTGTAATTCAATTTCTGGTACACCGCCGGGCTGATCGAAAGCGAGGAATTGCCGAAGAGCAGTGTGTAGCCGTCGGGCGGCGATTTCGCGACGATTTCCGCGGCGATGTTGCCGCTCGCACCGGCGCGATTTTCGACCACCACCGGTTGCCCGAGCTGGATCGAGAGTTTCTGCGCCACCAGCCGCGCGATGATGTCGCTGCCGCCGCCGGGCGGGAACGGCACGAGCACGCGTACCGCCTTCGACGGGTAGTCCTGCGCCGAGGCGAACCCCGGGCAGAGCGCGACGCAAGCGAGCATCGCGATACGGCGTGCCAGGTGCATCGAGCGTTTCATTGTTTTCCTCCTCCTGTAGCGCATGGCGCGCCCTCGCGCCGGGCGACCGCGCCCCCTCAGGCCACGGCCGGCTCTTTCAACAGCGTTTCTCCGGGCTTGACGCGGGTGAAGCGCACCGGCCGCATCGTGATGTCGAAGCGACCGTCCTGCCACGTCACGCAGGTGTACTTCGAATTCTCGAGGTCGCGCACGTGAGGAAAATCCTCGCGGTAGTGCGCACCGCGCGAATCCTCGCGCGTGATCGCCGCGAAGCGGATCGCCTTCGACACGAGGATCAGATTTTTCAGATTGAGCCAGTCGTGCCACGTGAGGTTGAAGGCGAGATCCGCGTGCGGGACGCCGGTTTGATCGAGCCGCGCCTCCAACTCGTCCAGCGCGCCCGCGGCCCGCTCGAGCCCCGCTGCGTCGCGAATGATGCCGACATCGTCCCACATGAGGTCGTAGAGCCGCTCGCGAATCGCGTTGAGATCGCCCGCCGGCCGCTCGAGCGGCAGACGGCAGCGCGCCACGGCGGCTTCCAGCGCGTCGCGATCGGGCTCGTTGAACGCGCCGTGCGCCTTCACCCACGGCGCCACCGCGTCCCCCGCGATCCCGCCGAACACCGTGGAATTCGCCACGCCGTTGCCGCCGAGACGGTTTGCGCCGTGCACGCCGCCCGAATCCTCGCCGGCGACGAAGAGACCGGGAAGTGACGTGCTGCAGTCCGTCGCGAACACGACGCCACCCATCATGTAGTGCGCAGTCGGCACGACATCGACGAGGCCGGAAACGAGATCGAAGCCGCAGTCGGCGCAGCGTTCGACCATCCCCTTGAACATCCTGCGCACCATCGCGGGATCGAGATGTCGCATGGTGATGTAGAGCCCGCCGCGCGGGCCCACCTTTCCGGCGCGCATCTGGTCGAACATCGCGCGGCTCACGATGTCGCGGGTGGCACGCTCCTCGCGCTTGTCGTAGAGATGCATGAAGCGCTCGCCGTTGCCGTTCAGCAACTGCCCGCCGGCGCCGCGCAGGCCTTCCTCGATGATGGTGCCGGTGATGCGCGTGTGCGGTCCGGCGATGAGCCCGGTCGGATGGAACTGCACCATCTCCATGTCGCGCAGCGCGAGCCCCGCACGCAGCGCCATCGCCATGCCGTCGCAGGTCTTGTCGCCGGAGGGCGTGTGGTACTTGTACATGGTCGGCCCGCCGCCGGTCGCGAGCAGCACCGCCTGCGCCTGCACGAACACGAATTCGCCCGTGCGCATGTCGATCATCAGCACGCCCGAGATCGCATCGCCCGCCTTGTTGCGCACGAGCTCCACCGCGCGGTGCTCTTCGAGCCTCAGGATGCCGCGCGCCCACACCTGCTCCGCGAGGCGGTTGATGATCTCGATGCCGGTCAGATCGCCCTTGTGCACGGTGCGATCGAAGGTCTGCCCCGCGAACGCCTTCTGGTGGATGGTGCCGTCGGGGTTGCGATCGAAGAAGCAGCCGAGCTCGTTTTCCAGCTCGTGCACTCGCTCGACCGCCACGCTTACGAGGAGCCACGCGAGGTCCTGGTCGGGCAGCCACTTGCCGCCTTCGATCGTGTCCATGAAGTGGCGCTCGACGGAATCGGCCGCGGCGAGCGCGACGTTGTAGCCACCCTGCACCATGCGCGTGCAGCCGCACTTGCCCAGCAGCCCCTTCACCGCGACGGTGATGGAAAGCTCGGGGTTTTTCTGATGCGCGTGGAGCGCGGCGAAGAGGCCCGCTCCGCCCGCGCCGAGGATGAGGATGTCCGTCTTGAGTCGTTTCACCGTGGAAATCGCGTGAGCAAGAATCGAGCGTCAATTGTAGGGGGTTTGGCGTCCCCAGAGAAAACTCTTTACAGTGCTTCGCTTTCGCGGTGCCTCAGAAAGCAACGCTCCACGCCTTCGCGATCGATGCGATCGCTGAGATAGGTTTTGCGCGCGTGAACAGTACGCACGGCGTCGAACAGGGAGCAGCCCAGCGCGCCTTTCGCGACGTACCCGCGTGCTCCGGCGTTCAGGGCCCGGTACACGTGCTCCGGATGCGTATGCAGCGACAGCACCACGACTTCCGTCCCCGGCGAGCTTTGCCGCAACCGGGACACGACCTCGATGCCGGGAAGATCAGGCATGGACAAGTCGACGATCGCGACATCGACCGGCTCGCGCGCTGCGAATTCCACCGCGCTGAGGCCGGTCGGGAATGTGCCGACCACATCCATGTCACGCTGAGTCCGGAGAAGCTCTGCAGCGCCCTCCCGCAGGACGGCGTGGTCGTCAACCAGAATGATGCGAATTGCCAACCGGAATCTCCGCGAGGACGCGTGTGCCCTTGCCCGGGGAATCGACCGTCACGTGCCCCCCAAGCGCTGCGGCACGCTCCGCCATGATACCCATGCCCCAACCGTTTCTCGACTGTGCGGCCGCAAGCGCGCGCTCGATGCCCCGTCCGTTGTCCGCAATGGACAGGGACACCATGTCATCGCTCTGAGCGAGCACCAGCGTCACCTCCGTAGCGCACGCGTGCTTTGCCGCATTGATCAGCGCTTCCTGGGCGATGCGAAACAGCGCCAGCTCGGTCTTGCGGGGCAGCCTTCGCTGCGTGCGGTATCCGCGAACGTGAATCCGCAGACCGGTCAGCCGCTCCATGCGGCTCGCATAATTCTCGATGGCGACGACGACCCCGCAGTCATCCAGCAGCGCCGGCCTCAGCTCTGCGATCGCTTCGCGCAATGAGTCGGTGGTTTCCTGTACGGTTTGTGCCATCGTCCCGAGTGCAGCGTCCACCCGCGCTCCGCGATCCTCGCCGATCGTGGCGCGCAGCATTTCCACCTGGATCGCGAGCGTGCTCAAGCGCTGTCCGACTACATCGTGCAGGTCCGCCGCAATGCGGTAGCGTTCCGTTTCCTGGATCTCGTCCAGCCGGCGCAGCAGCTCGTGCACCCGCGCTTCATTCGCGCGTTGCTTCTCCTCGGCCTGCCTGCGTTCGGTGATATCGCGAAAGATCACTGCAACGCTCGTGATCTCGCCGCGCTGACTCCGGACCGGCGAGTGGGTGAGGGATACCGGGATGCGCCGCCCATCCTTGCTCATGCGCACGGTGTCGTAAGTGGGGAGCTTTTCCTCGCGCTCGATGAGCTCGATATTGCGTGCCACCTCCGTGCGGCACTCGGGCGGAATGATGATGGAAATGTCCCGGCCTATGGCTTCGGTTGCACTGTAGCCGAAGAGGCGTTCGGCGGCCGGATTCCATGTGAGGATCTTCCTGTCGAGCGTCCGGCTGATGATCGCGTCGTTCGATTGCTCGACGATCGCTGCGAGGCGCGCATTGAGGGCCTCGGCGCGTTCACGCTCCACGAGGCGGGCAAGCTGCGCGCCGACGTTCGTGATGTTCTCGAGAAGCAGCGCATCGGGCGGCCGCGCTTCCCTGGCGAAGAACTCGAGCACGGCGACGATGCGGTCGCGCGCGACCACCGGAAAGCCGAAGGCGCAGCGCAGCCCCTGCCTGATCGCTGCTGCCATGCGCCCGGTGGGGGTCCGAGACGTAACAGGCGAGAACCATACCGGGCGACGCTCGCGCAATATCGGGCTGATAAACCGTCCGGTGGCCAGATAGAAACGCGAATCGAGCGAAGCCCGTATGAATTCGTCGTAGCGCGATGGGTCGTCCACTTCCCAGAACGAGCGGTCGGGAAAGACGCTTTCGTCACCCTTTTCGCTGTATATGGCGAGCCGGCCGATGGCCCAGTTCCCATGCCGGCAGATGAGTCTGAGGCAGTTCCGCATCGCCTCTTCCGCCGAGGCCGCTTCGTTCGCAGCGCGCGCGAGCGCTTCCAGCAGTTGGAGCAGCGCCACCCGTTCCTGCAGCCGGTGCTCGCCGCGCTTGCGGTTGATGGCTTCCCCCAATATGAGAACCGGCGCTGGATCCCTCATCAACGGTATGTTCATGCTGCGATGTGCTTCGCGCCGTGTATGCGGTTACTCGGCTTCCATGAATGCGGGTTCGATACCGGCACGCCCGTCCCTGACCACCTTCAAACGACTTCCCGTCCTGCGGTGACATATCGCACGCGATCACGGTAGGCGAAGCCGACGCTTTCAGCTCTTCACGCCGAGCGCGGCGAGTGCCGCGGCGCGCTTCTCGCGCGCCGACTGGTTCACCGCCGTGTAGAGGCTTGCGCCGTGGCTGTCCATCGAGACGAGCAGCGGCCCGAAGCCTTTTACGCGGAATTTCCACAGCGATTCCGGATTGAGGTCGTCGAGATCGACGTCCTCGATCACCTCCACCCATGTCGTCTCGAGCGCCGCCGCACCGCCGACGATCGCGAGATAGACGCCGCCCAGCTCCCTGAATGCGTCGAGCGAGCCCTGCCCGAGCCCGCCCTTGCCGATGATGACGCGCACGCCGTATTCCTGCATGAGGGGACGGGTGAAGCGCTCCATCCGCGCGCTGGTGGTAGTGCCGATGCAGATCGGCGCGTAGCCGCAGGGTGTCGCCTGCGTCTCTCCCGCCCACCGGACATTGGGCGCGGTGTGGATGACCGCGTGGCCGTTCAGATCGAAGCGCGTCTTGCGCCCGTGATCGAACATGTGGATCTGCGTCGCGTCGCGGATGCCGTAGAGCGTGCCGTTGAGGGTCACCGTGTCGTTCACGCGGAGCTGGCGGATCTCCGCCTCGGTGACGGGCATGTTGAAGTCGTAGTGGGCCATGGCGCGCTCAGAAACCGTATTCGATGCCGCGCGGCGTGAACTTCGCGCGGGCGCGGCGTGCGGAGTGGCACTGCATGTTGACGGCCACCGGATTCATCGTGATATGGGTCGCCGCGGTTTCGACGTGCACGGCGAAGGAGGTCGAGTCGCCCCCCAGGCCCTGCGGGCCGACACCGAGCTGATTCACCGCCTTCGACAGCTCCTCCTCGAGCTTCGCGCCTTCGGGGTCGTCGCAGCGGGTGCCGAGCGGGCGCGTCGCCGCAACCTTGGAAAGGTGCACGCAGAGATCAGCCGTGCCGCCGACGCCCACGCCCACGATCGTCGGCGGGCAGGTCTTGCCGCCCGCGTCCAGCACGCAGTCGATGACGAAGGTCTTGATGGCGTCGATGCCGTCGGCCGGCACCGCCATCTTGAGCCACGAGTTGTTCTCCGAGCCCGAGCCTTTCGGGATCATCTCGATCGAGAGCGTCTCGGCCTCGGGCGTGAAATCGATGTTGATCACCGGGACCGCGCGTCCGCAGGAGGTGTGCTCGTTGCGGCGGGTAACGGGATGCACAACGGACGAGCGCAGCGGGTGCTCGCGTGTGGCGCGCTCGCAGCCTTTCGCGATCGCCTGCTTGAGCGCGTAGCCGTCCACCTCCACGCCGCGCCCGATGGCGACGTTGTAGATCGGGATACCGGTGTCCTGGCACAGCAGATTGTTGGTGTCCTCGGCGACCCTGATGTTGCGGATCATCGTGCCGAGAATCGCCTTGCCGGTAGGGTGCGTTTCAGTGCGGTCGAGCCGCTCGAAGCCCCGCTTCACGTCGGGCGGCAGCATCTTGAGCGCGCGGATGTAAAGCTCCTTGCACGTCTCTTCGACTTGATTCAGATCCAGCTTCATTCCGTTTCCGCTGCCCTTCGATCCATTCAGCCGGTGGGCATGAATGCCCACCGCAGTTTCCGCTAATCGAGCTGGAGCTTGCGCTCGCGCACGACTTTCGCCCAGCGCACCGTCTCCTCCTTCATCGCCTTCGCGAATTCCTCCGGAGTGTTGCCGACCGGCACCATGCCGAGCTCGCTGAAGCGCTTCCTCACGTCAGCGCTCTGCAGCGCCTTCACCGTGTCGGCGTGCACTTTCTTCACGATCGCGGGCGGGGTCCCTGCCGGTGCGACCAGCCCGAACCAGCCAAGGTTCTCGAAACCGGGCACGACTTCGGCGACCGCGGGCACGTTGGGAAGCTGCGGCGCGCGTTCCTTGCTCGTCACCGCCAGCGCCCGGATCTTGCCCGCCGTAAGGAAGCTCATCGCCGCCGAGAGGTTCGGCGTCAGAAGCTGGATCTGCCCGCCGGCGAGATCGGAAAGCGCCGGACCTTCGCCCTTGTACGGGATGTGGGTCGCCTCGATTTTCGCGCTGTAGAGAAAGTTCTCCGCGGCGAGATGGGTCTGCGTGCCGAATCCTGCCGAGCCGAAAGTGATCTCCTTCGGCCGCGCCTTGGCGAGCGCAATGAGTTCCTTCAGCCCCTTTACCGGCATGCTGTTCGTCACCACGACGACCTGCGGACCGCTCGCAACGCTGGTGATCGCGACGAAGTCCTTCTCCGCGTTGTAGCCGAGCTTCCTGTAGATGTGCTGGTTGGCGGTCACTACCGAGCCCGAGGGCATGAAGAGCGTATAGCCGTCGGGCGGTGACTTCGCGGCCACTTCGGCACCGATGTTGCCGCCGGCGCCGGCGCGGTTGTCCACCACGACCGTCTGGCCCCACGCTTCGGTGAGCTTCTGCGCGAGGATGCGCGTCACGATGTCGGTCGCGCCGCCGGGCGCGAACGGCACGATGATGCGCACCGGCTTGGTGGGATAGTTCTGAGCTGCGGCGAGCGGCGCCGCCAACGCCAGGGCGAGCACCGCGATCGATTTCAGTCCGCGCATTTTTCCTCCGTTTATTTCGTTCTAATCAGGAGCTTGCACCTTACTCCAATCCACCGCCGCGGGGCAAGCGAGCCTAAAGCCCGATCGCCTCCGCGGTGAGGCGCTTCAACTCGCGCGTGAGCCGCTCGCGCACCGTCCGATACGCCGCGCGGCGCGCGACGTTGCGGATCTCGTACGGATCGTCCTCGAGGTCGTAGAGCTCATCGAGCTCGCCCTGACGCCCGCGGTTGATCCAGTGGATGAACTTGTAGCGCTTGTCGCGCACCGCCTTGTACGACATGCCGATCAGCCACGGATAGGCGTTCTCCGCCCAGTACTCGATGAGGAACGACTTGCGCCACCCGGCGCGCTTGCCGGCGAAGAGCGGCAGCAGCGAGCGCCCCTGGATCTGGGGACCGGGCTTGCCACCCGCGAGCTCGATCAGGGTCGGCGCGATGTCCTGGCAGATCACCAGCTCGGAAATGCGCACGCCCGCCGCGATGCGTCGCGGATAGCGTGCGATGAAGGGCGAGCGGATGCCTTCCTCGTAGGCGAAGCGGCGCTCGGGCCCGAGCCCGTGCTCGCCGAAGAAGTAGCCGTTGTCGCCGAGAAAGAGGATAAAGGTCTCGTCGAGCTGACCCGTTCTTTCCAGCGCATCGAACAGCATGCCCACGCCTTCCTCGACCGAGGCCATCATGGCGGCGCGCAACCGGATCTCTTCCTGCGTGCCGGCGTGAATCGCATCGAGCATCTCGCGCGATTGCGCGTTCTGGCGCAGGCGCAGCACTTCGGCCCACGCCGGCTTCTGCTTGATGATCTCTTCCACCGGCAGCATGTTGGGCTTCTTCGGGAAGACGCAGCCGCGATAGAGATCCTTGTGGCGTTCGGCCGGGCGGTAGCCGTCCATGCGAAACGTTCCGTCGGCGGCCTGCTCGGCATCGGGGTGCACCGCCTTGTGCGCGAACCACAGCGACCACGGCTTGTCGTGTTTGTTCCGCACGAACTCGACCGCCATCTCGTTCATGAGGTCGGTGACGTAGCCGTGGCGCTGAACATAGGTGCCGTTCTCGTTCAGGCTGGGATCGTAGAGCCGCCCGTGGCCGTCGTACGCGACCCAGTAATCGTAGCCGGGCCGCGGCTTGCCATCGTTGCCCATGTGCCACTTGCCGATGTGCGCGGTCTCGTAGCCCAGGCGCTGCAGTTCGAGATGAAAGTTCGGCAGGCGATGGCTCGCCGCGTCACGCGCAACGTTGTCGATGATGCCGTGGCGGCTCGCGTACTGCCCGGTGAGAATCGAGGCACGGTTGGGCGAGCAGATCGGCGTCGTGTGGAAGGCGCGCTCGAAGAGCGCCCCTTCGTGCGCGATGCGGTCGATGTGCGGCGTCTTCATGTACGGGTGACCGCCCGCGCCGAACTCGTCGTAGCGCAGATCGTCGACGAGGATCACGAGGAAATTGGGCTTCCTTTTCATGTCACCCCAGATTGAGCAGGAATGCGAGTCCGGCGGCAAGGCTCAAGCCCGCCGCGAGCGCGGCAAGGCTCTTCTGCCAGTCGCGCCACGCGAGGAACTCCAGCATGAGGATGCGAAGGCCGCCGGTGAGATGGGCGGAAAGCGCGAGCACGAGGATGACTTCGCCGAGCTTCGCGAGCGGGTGCTCGGTCCAGCGCAGGAAGCCGTCGAGCACCGCCTCGCCGTGCAGCGCCTGCCCCAGCGCCCAGAAATGCACGGGAAGAAAGAGCGCGAGCAGCAGCCCCGAGACGCGGTGCGCGAGAAACGCCCAGTAGGCGGGGTGATTGCGCGCGCGAAAGTCGTGTTTCATGCGAACACCGCCCACACCGCGCGGGCGCCCCAGAGCGCGAGCAACCCGCCGACCAGAAGCATGGCGAGATCGAGTGAGCGTCCGCGCCAGCGCGTCCACTCGGCGAGTATGGCGCGCAGCCCGATCGGTGCGTGCACCGCCACCGAGGCAACGAAGACCAGATAGAACGCGAGCCACGGCGCGTTGCCGCGCGTGCGGCCGAGGATCTCGGCCGCGCTCAGGCCATTGCGCACGGCGTAGATCACGGTCGCGAGATGCACGGCGACGCAGATCGCAAGCACCGCGGCGCTCGCGCGCTGCGCGCCCCACAGCAGGACCTGTGCGCGCGGGCTCATCGGCCGGGTTCCTCTTCCAGCTCGCCCTTGAGCGCGGCCGCAAGTACGAGCCGCTTCAAACCGGAGATCGCAGCGGTCGGCGAAATCTGCTTGGGACAGCGCTCGGTGCAGTGCATCTGCGTGTGGCAGGCGTGGCAGCCGGCGTCGCCCGCCACCGCGCTGAGGCGCGCGCGGCGATCGGTGTCGCGCACGTCGTTCACGAGCGTCCACGCGCGGTTGAGCGCGGCGGGCCCGAGGTACTCGGGCTTCCACGCGACCACCTCGCACGCGCTGTAGCACACGCCGCACCCGATGCATTCGATGCCGGCGTCGGTGTTCTGCCGCTCGCGACTGTCGGGCGGCACGCGCGCGAAATCGTCGCGCCGCGTGTGACCGCCCTGAAAGCGCCCGCGCGCCCGCTGCCACTTCTCGAAGAATGGCGTCATGTCGGTGACGAGATCGCGCACGATGGGGAGGTTCGAGAGCGGGGCGATCTCGAGGCGATCGCCGTCCGCGACTTTCGCGACGTGCGTGCGGCAGGTCCAGCGCGGCTTGCCGTTGACCGTCATGGCGCACGAGCCGCACATGCCCACCCGGCACGCGAAGCGATACGAGAGCGTCGGATCGATGCGCCGCTGGATGTAGGTGACGACATCGAGCACCGTCTGGCTCTCGAGCCGCGGCACTTCGTATTCCCGGAAGCCGCCGGACTCGCCGCCGCGCCAGACGCGGACGTTAAGCGTGCACGCCTCGGAGTCCATGGCGGATTGACCGTTCACCGTTTTCTTCGACAGGCCTGTCCCGAGCAAGGTCGAAGGGCTCTGGACAGACTGCAGCTCGCCACGCTCGGTCGATCGACCCCGTTCATGGTTCGACGAGCTCACCACGAACGGGGCGGATATGCCATATGAGGCACGAGTTGCAACCGCTACGCGGACTCGTAGAGCCGCGTCATGACGAACTCGCGATGGCCCAGCGCTTCCGCCGCGGTGAGGCGGCCGTTGCAGGTGCGCAGCATCACTTCGAGCAGCTCGTCGCCGGTCTGGTCGAGATTCTTCTGGCGCTGGAGCAGCCCCGAGCAGTCGTAGTCGATGTGCTCGGACATGGTGCGCACGGTGCGCGGGTTGGCGCAGAGCTTGATCACCGGCAGTATCGGGTTGCCGATGACGTTCCCCTGTCCCGTCGGGAAGAAGTGAACGACATAGCCCGAGGCCGCGCACAGCGTCACCATCTCCGCCGCGGCCGACGAGGAGTCCATGAACCACAGGCCGGGGCGGGTCGGCGTCTCGGCCTTGTCGAGCACGCCGATCACCTTGCACTTCTTGCCGATCTTCTGGATGTTGCCGAGCGCCTTCTCCTCGATCGTGGTAAGCCCGCCCGCGATGTTGCCCTTGGTCGGCTGCGACTCGGAGAGGTCGTTCGTCTTGTGCGTTTCGATGACCTTCTGGTAACGGTTGAACATGTACATGAAGCGCTCGCGCACCTCGGGCGTGGCGCAGCGGTCCGCGACGATGTTCTCGCCGCCGGTGATTTCGGTCGTCTCGCCGAAGCACATGGTGACGCCGAGCGGCTCGAGCTTGTCGAACGCGTTGCCGACGGTGGGGTTGGAGCCGCAGCCCGAGGTCGTATCCGATTCGCCGCACTTGGTCGAGACCCAGAGGTCACCGATCGGTGCTTCCTCGCGCCGCAGCTCGGAGGCCCACTGCACGTATTCCTTCGCAACTTTGGACGCGCGCATGATGGTGTCGTGATCGCCGTGCAGCTCGATGCCGAATCCGGTGACGGGCTTGCCGGTCTTCGCGATGCCGTCCACGATGCGCTTGGTCCACCCTTCCTCGATGCCGATCACCACGACGGCGGCGACGTTGGGATTGGCACCCGCGCCGATCAGCGTGCGGAAGTGCAGGTCGAGGTCCGCGCCGAACTGGAGCCGCCCGTAGGGATGCGTGATCGCGATGGTGCCCTTGATGTTGTGCGCCACCGCTTCGCACGCGGCGTTGGAGAGATCGTCGACCGGCAGGATGATGACGTGGTTGCGCACGCCGACGCGGCCGTTTTCGCGGCGGTAGCCGAAGAATGTGGTCTTGCTGTTGATCATGGCAATTTCCTTGTCGATGACAGGCGCGAACTACCAGCGCTTGGTCTTGATGTTGTGGACGTGCGCGTGCTCGCCGACCCTGATGTTCGACACGGCGCGGCCGATGTCGTAGCCGTACTTGATGACGGTCTCGCCTGCCTTGATGTCCCTGGTCGCGACCTTGTGGCCGATGGGAATGTCGTTCAGCGCCTTCACCTTGATCGTCGAGTCGTCTTCCATCACCCAGCCGATCAGTTCCTGTCCGGCCTTGATGCCCTCGACGACGGCGACGCCCACGGTGTCCTTCTTGTCGTGCACGAGTATGTGGATCATGTGATCTCCTCTGCGAGTCCCGGGCGGATGTGCGAGTCTCGCACTTTAACCGCCGCGCCGTTCCCAAGTCAACTATATGAGTTAGATGAATTTGGGCGGCGCGTGCTACACTCGCTCCAGCACAGGAACGATACCATGATCGGTACGCTCGCCGCCGGGGCGCTCGCGCCCCACCCGCTCTACAAGGAGGTGAAGTCGCGCATCACGCGCGACCTCGCGGCCGGCGTCTGGAAGCCCGGCGAGCCGATCCCGAGCGAGGCGCGGCTCGCGCGCGGTTTCGGCGTCTCGATCGGCACGATACGCAAGGCGATCGACGAGCTGGTCGCGGAACGCATCCTGCTCCGCCAGCAGGGGCGCGGCACCTTCGTCGCGACGCACAGCGAAGATCGCACGCTCTTCTACTTCTTCCACATCGTGGGGAAGGACGGCAGCCGCGAGCTTCCGATGACCGAGATGCTGTCGTTCCGGAAAACCACGGCGCGAAAGGAAGACGCCACGCGGCTCGCGATCGCACCGGGAACACCGACGCTGCGCATCCAGAACCTCCTCAAGCTCGGCGGCAAGCCGGTGGTATTCGACGACATCGTCGTGCCGGGCGCGCTGTTCCCGGATCTCGACGAGCACACGTTTGCCGGGCGCGATGGCACCATCTACGGTCTCTACCAGGCGCGCTACGGCATCAACGTGATCCGCATCAGCGAGCGGCTGTCGTCCGCGCTCGCGACCGGGACCGTCGCCGCCCGGCTGGCGATTGAGGCCGGCGCGCCGGTGCTCGTGATCAAGCGCGTGGCTTTGAGCTACAACGACACGCCGGTGGAATACCGCGTGAGCACGGTCAATACCGCGGCCCACGAGTACCTGAGCGACCTCTGGAAAACCGAAGGCCGGTGAGTTCGCACCGGCCTTCGCAGGATTAGGACTGCTCCGGCGCCTCGGCCTCGGGCGCCGCGCCGCCCGCGAGCTTCTCCTTGATGCGCGCGGCCTTGCCGGAGCGCTGCCGCAGGTAGTAGAGCTTCGAGCGACCGACGTCGCCGCGGCGCTTCACTTCGATCGAGGCGATGAGCGGCGAATAGGTCTGGAAGGTGCGCTCCACACCCTCGCCGGAGGAGATCTTGCGCACGATGAAGGAGGAGTTGAGCCCGCGGTTGCGCTTGCCGATCACCACCCCTTCGTAGGCCTGCACGCGCTTGCGGTCGCCCTCGACGACGTTCACGTTCACCACCACCGTGTCGCCGGGCGAGAAGTCGGGAATGCTCCTGCCGAGCCGCTTGATTTCTTCCTGCTCGAGCGTCTTGATGATGTCCATGTTCATGCTCCTTCCACTTCTTTCCTGTATTCCGTGAGCAGCGCCTGCTCCTCCGCGGTGAGCGTGCGCCGCGCGATCAGGTCCGGCCGCCGCTGCCAGGTGCGGCCGAGCGCCTGCTTCAACCGCCAGCGCGCGATCTCGGCGTGATCGCCCGAGAGCAGCACCGGCGGCACCGCCGCGCCTTCGAACACCTCGGGCCGCGTGTAGTGCGGGCAGTCGAGAAGCCCGTTCACGAACGAGTCCTCCCGCGCCGACTCCGCGTCTCCGAGCACGCCCGGAAGCTGGCGCACGATGCAGTCGATCAGCACCATCGCCGCGAGCTCGCCGCCCGAGAGCACGTAGTCGCCGATCGAAACCTCGTCGTCCACATCGCGCTCGATCACGCGCTCGTCCACGCCCTCGTAACGCCCGGCGAGCAGTACGAGCCCCGCTTCGCGCGCGAACTCCACGACCATCGCGTGGTCGAGGAGCCGTCCTTGGGGCGACAGGTGCACCACGCGCGGCTTTGCGACCCCCGCGCTCTTCTGCCGCTGTTTCGCCGCCGCGAGCGCGCGGGTGAGCGGCTCGGGCATCATCACCATGCCGGGGCCGCCGCCGTACGGCCGATCGTCCACCGTGCGATAGGCATTCGCCGCAAAATCGCGCGGATTCCACGCGACCAACTGGTAGAGCCCGCGCTCCCGCGCCCGGCCTGTCACGCCCCATGCAGTCACCGCGTCGAGCATCCGCGGAAACAGCGTGACGACATCGAACTGAAGCATCAGTAGTCCGCGCTCCACTCCACGCGCACGACGCCGCGCTCGAGATCGACCTTCCGCACCACCTCTGCAATGAACGGAAGGAGCCGTTCCCGACCGCCTTCCACCACCAGCACGTCGTTCGCACCGGTGCGGAGTATCCCGCTCAGGGTCCCCAGCGTCTCGCCCGTGGTGTTGACCACGGTCAGTCCGATCAGGTCGGCCCAGTACCACTCGTTCTCGGCCGGCGGCGGCAGATCTACGCGCGGGACCGCCACTTCCCGGCCACGCAGCGCCGCTGCGCAATCGCGATCGTCGCAGCCCTCGAGCTTCGCGACCACCGCACGCCCTCTCACCCGCGCGTGCGCCACCGGATATTGCTTCCACTCCGACCCGCTGCCGAGCCACCAGACGGGGTAGGCGAGCAGGCCATCGGGCGATTCGGTAAAGGGCTGTATCCGGATCCAGCCGGTCACGCCAAACGGGGCGGTTACCCGCCCCATCACCACCCTGCGCTCAGGCGGCCGTGGGTTCGCCAACCTGCTTGACGAGGCGCGCCGCCGTGTCCGAGAGACGCGCGCCCTTCGATTGCCAGTACGCGAGACGCTCGCGATCGATACGCAGTGTCTCCTGGCCTTCCGGCGCCTTGGGATTGTAGAACCCGATGCGCTCGATGAAACGGCCATCGCGGGCGCGCTGCGAATCGGCCACGACGAGATTGAAGAACGGGCGTTTCTTGGCGCCACCGCGCGAAAGACGGATCACAACCATGGGTGCCTGGGTTCGGTTCCGAAAAGGGCGTGATTTTACGCCAGTTTTTCGCCCTCGCGCAAGGCAAAGGCGGACGCGCGGCAGTTCTTCCCCGGCGGTCTCTCGCCAAGCGGGACCGGTTGTCCGCCGACCGGCGGCGCGGGCACAATGGCGGCCCCCCCCCTTGTGACGACGCGAACATGGATGCCTCTGACCGCACGACCCACGAACAAATCAGGCAGGCGCTCGCCGAGCGCTTCGGCGCCGAATTCGATGTGCCGTGCACGCTCCCCGGCGCCGACGAGCTCGCCCGCATCGCGCGGCACCGCTCGCACCGCAAGTACCGGGCGGACCCGGTCCCGCCGGAGCTGCTGCGGCTGCTCTTCGCGTGCGCGCTCTCGGCGCCCTCGAAAAGCGATCTCCAGCAGGCCGACATCGTGCACGTCGCCGATCGCGCTCGCGTCAAGGCGATCGTCGATCTCATTCCCGACATGCCGTGGATCAACGCGGCGCCGGTGTTTCTCGTGTTCTGCGGCAACAATCGCCGCATCCGGCAGATCGGCGAGTGGCGCGGCAAGCCCTTCGCCAACGATCACCTCGACCACTTCATGAATGCGGCGGTGGACGCGGGGCTCGTCATGATGAATTTCATCCGCGCCGCGGAAGCGGTGGGGCTGGGCGCGTGCCCGATCAGCGCCGTGCGCAACCACCCGCACGAAGTGAGCAATCTCCTCGCGCTGCCCGACTGGGTGTTCCCGGTCGCGGGGCTCACGGTCGGGTATCCGGCGGAAACGGGACGCATCAGCGCGCGGCTGCCGCTCGAAGTGACCGTGCACGTCGATCGTCATGACGAGCGCGCGCTCGAACGCAGGATCGACGACTACGACCGGCGGCGGCGCGAGCTGCAGCCTTATCGCCGTCAGCGGCACAGCGGCCGCTACGAAGACGTTCCGGACTACGGGTGGTCGGAGGACAAGGCGCGCCAGTATGCGGTGCCCGAGCGCGCGGACTTCGGCGCGTTCATCCGCGCGAAGCGCTTCAGGCTCGACTGACGCCTCCCCGAGCGCTAGCGCATGCCGGGGAACATGCCCTTCATCGAGCGCATCATCTTGGCGAGCCCGCCCTTCGCCATCATCCTCATCATCTTCTGCGTCTGCTCGAACTGATTGAGCAGCCGGTTCACTTCCTGCACCGTCACGCCGGCGCCGCTCGCGATGCGGCGCTTGCGCGAGGCCTTGATGATTTCCGGCTTGCTGCGCTCGCCGGGCGTCATCGAATTGATGATGCCCTCGATGCGGCGGATCACCTTGTCGTCCATCTGCGGCGCGGCCTGCGCCATCTGCGCGAGATTGCCGGGAAGCTTGTCGGCGAGCGCGGCAATCCCGCCCATCTTCTTCATCTGCACGATCTGCTGCTTGAAGTCCTCGAGATCGAAGCCCTTCCCGGACTTGACCTTCTTCGCGAGCTTCTCCGCCTGCTCGCGATCCACACCCTTCTGCACGTCCTCGATCAGGGAGAGCACGTCGCCCATGCCGAGGATGCGCGAGGCCATGCGGTCGGGATGAAACGGCTCGAGACCGGTCAACTTCTCGCCCACGCCGGCGAACTTGATGGGCTTTCCGGTCACGTGGCGCACCGAAAGCGCCGCACCGCCGCGCGCGTCGCCGTCGAGCTTGGTGAGTACGATGCCGGTGAGCGGCAGCGCGTCGGAGAACGCCTTCGCCGTGTTGACCGCGTCCTGCCCCTGCATCGCATCGACGATGAAGAGCGTCTCCGCGGGATTCAGGGCGGCGTGGAGCTCGCGGATCTCCGCCATCATCGCTTCGTCGATCGCGAGCCGGCCGGCGGTGTCGACGATCATGACGTCGTGATAATGGGTGCGCGCGTATTCGAGCGCCGCCCTGGCGATGGCGACCGGCTTCTCGCCGGCGGTGACCGCATGGAAATCGACACCGATCTGCGCGGCCAGCGTCCTCAACTGCTCGATCGCCGCCGGACGATAGACGTCGCAGCTCACGAGCAGCACCTTCCTGCGCTGCTCTTCGTGCAGCCATTTGGCGAGCTTGGCGCTGGTCGTCGTCTTGCCGGAGCCCTGCAGTCCGGCCATCAGGATGATCGCGGGCGGCTTGGTCGCGAGCGCAAGCGCGTCGTTGCGCTCGCCCATGAGATGGACGAGCTCGCGGTGCACGACGCCGACCACGGCCTGGCCCGGCGTCAGGCTTCCGATCACTTCCTCACCGAGCGCCTTCTCGCGCACGCGCGCGATGAAATCGCGCACGACCGGCAGCGCGACGTCGGCTTCGAGCAGCGCGACGCGCACCTCGCGCAATGCATCCTGGATGTTCGCCTCGGTGATGCGCGCTTCACCGCGCAGCGTCTTCACGACGCGCGCGAGGCGCTGGGTGAGATTGTCGAACACGGGGGTGACGATAAGGTAAACTCTGCGGAATGTCCGCGATTTTACCCTATATCGTCAACGCCTTGCTCTATGGCGGGCTGGGCTATCACTTCTGGCGCACGCGCTGGGCACACGCCGGCGCGGCGCCGCCACAGAGCGGGTCGAACGCGGTCGAGCACTACGCGATGCTCGTTCCGCTCGCGCTGCACACGATCCTGCTCGCGCGCTCGATGTTCGGGGCCGAAGGGCTCTATCTCGGTGTCGGTGATGCGGTCTCCGCGATCCTGTGGTTGACGGTGCTCATCTACTGGATCGGAAACTTCCACTACCGTCTCGAAGGCTTGCAGGCGCTGGTGATGCCGGTTGCCGCGATCGCTTCGCTGCTTCCCGCGATCTTTCCTTCGATGAGGCCGCTGCCGAACACCGAGTTGCTCGCCTTCAAGTTCCACCTCCTCATCTCGATGCTCGCCTACAGCCTCTTCACCATCGCGTCGCTGCACGTGCTCTTGATGGCGCTGCTCGAGCGGCGGCTGCACGATGGCGCGCTGCCCCAGGTGCTGCAGCGCCTGCCGCCGCTGCTTGCGATGGAATCGGTGCTGTTCCGCGTGATCTGGGCGGGCTTCATCCTGCTCACGCTGACGATCGCGAGCGGCGTCATCTTCGCGGAGGAGCTTTTCAACCGTCCTGCCCAGCTCACCCACAAGACGGTCTTCGGCGTGCTGTCCTGGGTGATCTTCGCCGCCCTGCTCGCGGGCCGGCACATCTACGGCTGGCGCGGGCGCGTCGCGGTACGATGGACGCTCGCGGGATTTCTCACGTTGGTGCTCGCCTATCTCGGCAGCAAGTTCGTGCTCGAGGTGCTCCTCGGTCGGGGCTAGAGGCGGCCCGGTGCGCTGAAGTGCGCTTCATGCCGTCCGGCATGAAAAGACAGGTGGAACCATGGAAATCGTGATTCTCGCTGGCCTCATCCTCGTGAACGGGCTGTTCGCGATGTCCGAAGTGGCGCTCCTGACCGCCCGCATGCCGCGACTCACCGCGGCTGCGAACCAGGGCGATGCGCTCGCCGCCGCCGCGGTCAAGCTCAGCAAGGAACCGACGCGCTTTCTCTCCACCATCCAGATCGGCATCACCGTGATCGGGCTGCTCAACGGCATCGTCGGGGAGGCGGCGTTCGCGCCCCAGTTGTCCGCATGGTTCCAGTCGCTCGGCCTCGAGCCCGCGGTGAGCAGCATCACGGCGACCGCGCTCGTCGTGATCGCGATCACCTATTTCTCGATCGTTGTCGGGGAACTCGTGCCGAAGCGCCTCGGGCAGCACAACGCCGAAGACATCGCGCGCCTGGTGGCGTGGCCCATGCGCTCGCTCGCCGCGATCTCCGCGCCGTTCGTGCGGCTGCTCTCGGCCTCCACCGACGCGATGCTCAAGCCGCTGCTGCGGCTGCTCGGCATCCGCCACCAGGAATCGGGGACGCAGCCGCTGTCGATCGAGGAAGTGCGCACCATCGTGCTCGAGTCCTCGAACGTGCTGCCGAAGAAGCACATGTCGATCCTGCTCAACCTCTTCGATCTCGAGGCGGTGACGGTGGACGATGTCATGGTGCCGCGGAGCCAGATCGAAGCGATCAATCTCGAAGCGCCGCTCGAGGAGCTGACGCAGCAGATCGCCACGGCGTACCACCGCCGGCTGCTGGTGTACGACGGGCGGCTCGACGAGGTGGTGGGGACGCTGCGGGTGCGCAACGCGCTCAACCTGATGCAGCGCGGCGAGCTCACCAAGGAAACCCTGCGCGAGATCGTGCGCGAGCCGTACTTCATACCCTCCGGCACCGCGCTCTTCTCGCAGCTTCAGAACTTCCAGGAGCAGCAGGACCGCGTGAGCCTCGTGGTGGACGAGTACGGCGAGCTGATGGGGCTCGTCACGCTCGAGGACATCCTCGAGGAGATCATCGGAGAATTCACCACGCAGTCGCCGCTGCAGACCCGCGGCTATCAACGCCAGAGCGATGGCAGTTATCTCGTGGAAGGCGGCGCGCTGCTGCGCGAACTGAACCGCAAGCTCGGATTCCAGTTTCCGCTGGAAGGCCCCAAGACCCTGAATGGCCTCATCCTCGAGCACCTGGGGGATATTCCCGAGCCCAACACGAGCCTGAAGATCGCCGACCACTACCTTGAGATCGTCCAGACCCAGGACCGGGTAGTGAAGGCGGTGCGGATTCTGCCGCCGTCCGTCGCGCGGCGCGCGACAAGCGCCTGAGGCTGTGGCACAGTAGGCTTTACAAAGGTGCGCGAGGCGCGCATCATTTCGTCGAACTGCACGTAACCCGTTCATGTAACGGGTGATTCCGGGGGGAACAGGATGGCGACAGCCGCAGCGGCCGCAAGAAAGCCCGAGGTTCGGGAATTCAATTTCACCTGGGTCGGTCAGGACAAGACCGGCAAGACCGTTCGGGGGGAGATGCGCGCGAGCGGCGAGGCGCAGGTCAACGCGACGCTGCGCCGCCAGGGCATCAAGGTCGTCGAGGTCAAGAAGCAGCGGCTGAGCGGCGGCAGGAACATCACCGACAAGGACATCACCTTCTTCACGCGCCAGCTCGCCACCATGATGAAGTCCGGCGTGCCGCTGCTCCAGGCGTTCGACATCGTCGGCAAGGGCCACGGCAACCCGCGCGTCTCGCGGCTGCTGATGGACATCAAGACCGAAGTCGAGACCGGGTCGAGCTTGAAGCAGGCGTTCGAGAAGCATCCGCTCTACTTCGATGCCCTGTACTGCAACCTGATCGGCGCCGGTGAAGCGGCCGGTATTCTCGACAGCCTGCTCGACCGCCTCGCGACCTACAAGGAAAAAATCCTCGCGATCAAGAGCAAGATCAAGTCGGCCCTGTTCTATCCGCTGTCGATCATCGTGGTCGCGTTCGTCATCACGGCGATCATCATGATTTTCGTGATCCCGGCGTTCAAGCAGGTATTCACGAGCTTCGGCGCCGACCTTCCGGGACCGACGCTGTTCGTGATGGCGGTGTCCGACTTCTTCGTGCAGTACTGGTACGCGATCTTCGGCGGCATCGGCGGCGCGGCCTATGCGTTTTTCTGGACGTGGAAGCGCTCCGAGAAGATGCAGATCTTCATGGACCGGCTGATGCTGCGTATCCCGGTCTTCGGCGATCTCGTGCGCAAGTCCTCGATCGCGCGCTGGACGCGCACCCTTTCCACCATGTTCGCCGCCGGCGTGCCGCTGGTCGAGGCGCTCGATTCGGTGGCGGGCGCGTCGGGGAACCACGAGTACTTCGTCGCGACGAAGAAAATCCAGTCCGAGGTGGCGACGGGCTCCAGCCTGACGTCCGCGATGCAGGGCACCGATGTCTTCCCCAACATGGTGATCCAGATGGTGGCGATCGGCGAAGAGTCCGGCGCGCTCGACTCCATGCTCTCCAAGGTGGCGGACTACTTCGAGCAGGAAGTGGACGACGCCGTCGAAGCGCTCTCGAGCCTGATGGAACCGATGATCATGGTGGTGCTCGGCACGCTGATCGGCGGCATGGTCATCGCGATGTACCTCCCGATCTTCAAACTCGGCGCGGTGGTGTAGGACACGGCAAGTTGCATTCGGCTGCCCAGAACCGGGGACGCATCAAGGTCCCCGGTTTCCTTTTCTGCCGCACCCGCTCCGGCGCAATCCGCGCGCATCGCGTGGCAGCGACCCCCGGAGAGCGGCGTTGAGCTTCGTCACCGATCCGCATTACTTCACCGTAATCGCGGTCGTACTGGGATTGTGCGTCGGAAGCTTCCTCAACGTCGTCATCCACCGCCTGCCGCGCATGCTGGAGCGCCAGTGGCGCGCCGAGTGCGCGGAGATCGCGGGCACGCCGCCGCCGGCTCAGGAGCGCTACGATCTGATCCTGCCGCGCTCGAGCTGTCCCGCCTGCGGCCACCCGATCTCCGCCCGCGAAAACATTCCGGTCGTGAGCTATCTCATGCTGCGCGGGCGTTGCGCCGCCTGTCAGGCACGCATTTCGCCGCGCTATCCGATCGTCGAAGCGCTCGCCGGCGTGCTGAGCGGCTATGTCGCCTGGCGTTTCGGGTTCAGCGCCGCCGCGCTGGGCGCGCTCTTCTTCTGCTGGGCCATGGTGGCCCTCGCGTTCATCGATCTCGATACGTTCTATCTCCCGGACAGCATCACGCTGCTTCTCCTGTGGACGGGACTTCTCTTCAACGTGTTCGGCGTGTACACCGATCTGCGCTCGGCGGTGATCGGCGCCGCAGCCGGTTATCTCGTCCTGTGGTCGGTGTTCTGGGCCTACAAGCTCGCGACCGGCAAGGAAGGGATGGGTTACGGCGACTTCAAGCTGCTCGCGGCGATCGGCGCGTGGCTCGGCTGGAAGGCGCTGCCGCTCGTCATCCTGCTCTCGTCGTTCGTGGGCGCGCTCGTCGGCATCACGCTCATCGTGCTCGCACGGCATGAGCGCCAGGCACCGATCCCGTTCGGTCCGTACCTCGCGCTCGCGGGCGTCATCGCGCTCTTTCACGGCGCGGCGATCAATGCCCGCTACCTCGAGCTCTTTTGATGGAGCCATACTGCATCGGGTTGACCGGGGGCATCGGATGCGGCAAATCCACCGTCGCCGACATGCTCGCGGCGCTCGGCGCGGAGGTCATCGATACCGACCGGATTTCGCACGAGCTGACCGCGCCGGGTGGGGCCGCGATGGCGGCGATCGAGCGCGACTTCGGCAGGGACTACGTGGACCCGCACGGGGCGCTCGATCGCGCGAAGATGCGGGCGCTGGTCTTTAGCGATCCGGCGGAGAAGCGTCGGCTCGAGCGCATCCTTCATCCGTTGATCCGCGAGGAGACGCGCCGGCGCATCGCCCGCGCGCGCGCGCCGTATGTCGTGCTGGTGGTGCCACTGCTTCTGGAAACCGGCGCCTACCGTGAGTTCGTGAAGCGCATCCTGGTCGTGGATTGCGATGAGGCCGCGCAGGTCGCGCGCACCAGCGCACGGAGCGCCCTCGCGCCCGACGAGGTGAAGGCGATCATGGCGAACCAGCTCCCGCGCGCGGCCCGTCTCGCCGCGGCGGACGACGTGCTTCGCAACGACGGCGAGCTCGAGGCATTGCGGCGCGACGTGAAGGCGTTGCACGCCCGTTATCTCGCGCTCGCCGCGGCGCATGCGGCCGGCGCAACGCCTGCGCGGGACGCGCCGTGACCGGCGGAAAACCTTTATTTTTTGCGGGGTTTGGTGAATACTTAGCCCCAGTTCTCACCCCAACGCGACGGTTCCGGGCGCCGTGATCACCTACGAGTATCCCTTAAGCGAGCGCGTACGCACGCTACTGCGCCTCGAGGATCTCTACGAGCGCACCGAGTATTTCATGAGCAAGCCGGACCCGCTCGAGCACCACGTCGCGCTGCTCACGATATTCGAGATTCTCGAAGTGGCGAGCCGCGCGGACCTGAAGTCGGACCTGCTGCAGGAGCTCGAGCGCCAGAAGCAAACGCTTGAATCGCTGCGCGGCAATCCGGAGATTTCGGAGGCTGCCCTCGACAGCGTCGTGTGGCAGATCGACCGCGCGTCCGCGCGGCTTTTCCAGGCTTCGGGCAAAGTGGGCCAGGAGCTGCGCGAGAACGAGTGGCTGATGAGCATCAAGCAGCGCACCAACATCCCGGGCGGAGTGTGCGAATTCGATCTGCCTTCGTACCACTACTGGCTGCAGCAGGGCGGCGAGCAGCGTCGGCGCGACCTCGAGCAGTGGCTCGCGCCATTCCTCTCGATACGCGACGGCATCTCCATCGTGCTCAAGCTGCTGCGCGAGTCCGGAAAGACATCCACGCAGGTCGCCTACCAGGGCGTGTATCAGCAGATGATGGCGGGCCGTGTCGCGCAGATGCTGCGCATCGCGCTCGCGCGCGAGTACCACTGCGTGCCGGAAATCAGCGCGAACAAGTACGCGCTCAACATCCGCTTCACGACCCAGGAAGGCGTGCAGCGTCCCAAGGCGGCCGATACCGACGTCGAATTCGAGCTGACGTTCTGCAGCCTGTAGTACCCGCAATGCCGCGCAAGCCACGCATGGTGAACTGTCCCCACTGCGGCAAGACCGCCGCATGGGACAGGTCCAACCCGTACCGGCCGTTCTGCTCCGAGCGCTGCAAGATGATCGATCTCGGCGCGTGGGCGAGCGAGTCCTACCGCGTGCCGGTCGTGGAGAACAAGGAAGAGCCGGAAACCGGAGAGTCGGGTGAGCCACCGCGATAGCGGAGCGCTATTCCCACGCGCCGCGCAGCATGCTCACGCCGTGCGCACCTGCCTGCCACGCGGCGCTGCAGTCGGCCTCGCGCATGCCGCCCAGGGCATACACCGGAAGCGGATAGTCGCGAATGAGCGACTCGAAGCGCTCCCAGCCGAGCGTGCGGGCGTCGGGATGGCTCGGCGTCGCGGCGACCGGGCCCAGCACCACGAAATCCGCGCCGATTCGAGCCGCGTGCGCAAGCTCGGCGCCATCGTGACAGGAAGCGCCGACCATCGCCACGTCGGGGCGCGATGCCGTGGCCATGAGGCGCGCGGCGTTGAGATGGACGCCGTCCGCCCCCAGCTCTCTTGCCTGAGCCGGATCGCCGTTGAAGAGCGCGCGGGCACCGCACCGGTGCGCAAGCCGGATCAGCACCCGCGCGATGGCAAACTGTTCCGGCAGCGCGAGCGTGGGCTCGCGCAGCTGCACGAGTCGTAACCCCTTCTCGAACGCGCGCTCGGCGCGCCGCAGAAATTCTTCCGCGCCCAGGCCGGCGACGTTGCTGATGCCGTAGACCGCCGGCAGTTCGAGCGCGCGCAGTATGGGCCCGTTCGCGGGAAGTACGGGAGTAACGGTCAACTCCCGCGCGGACTGCCAGGCGAAGGCCTGCGCTTCCTTGCCGTGCAGGGTGCCGTGCCATGCGACGACGCGAAAGAAGCGCAGCCGCACCGCCGCGTGGGCGTAGTCATAGTCGCGGGTGATCCAGCGGTAGGCTGCGTCGACGTCGATGCCGAGCTCTTCGTGGAGCTCGCGGCACAGCGCCGCGTACGCCGACTCGCCGTCCTCGACCTTGCCGCCGGGAAACTCCCAGTAGCCTGCGTAGGGCTTGCCCGGCGGCCGCTGCGCGAGCAGAAAGCGGCCGTCCTCGCGCAGTATGACCGCGGCGGCCACCTCGATGCGCCGCCCCGGCATCACTTGCGCCTGGCGCCCTCCGCCTTGAGCCGCTGCCGTCCCGCCCAGTCGCGCGCGAACTGCCAGGCGACGCGGCCGCTGCGCGAGCCGCGCTGCAGCGCCCACTGGAGGGCGGCTCGGCGCATCGCCTCCGGATCCGCTACCGGGGCCTTGAAGTGCTCGACCCAGACCGCAACGATCTTGAGGTACTCCTCCTGGTCGAAAGGATAGAACGAGACCCACAGCCCGAAGCGCTCGGAGAGCGAGACCTTCTCTTCGGAGGTCTCGCCGGGATGGATTTCCTCGCCGACGTGTCGGTACTCGAGATTCTCCTGCATGAACTCGGGCATGAGATGCCGGCGGTTGGAGGTCGCGTAGATGAGGCAGTTGTCGGAGGCGGCCGCCACGGATCCGTCGAGCACCACCTTGAGCGCCTTGTAGCCGGGCTCGTCCGCCTCGAACGAGAGATCGTCGCAGTAGAGAATGAAGCGCTCGGGGCGGTCGCAGATCCGCTCGACGATGTCGGGCAGGTCGATGAGCTCGCGCTTCTCCACTTCGATCACACGCAAGCCCCGCGAGGCGTACTTGTTCAGAAGCGCCTTGACGAGCGAGGACTTGCCCGTGCCGCGCGCCCCCGTCAGAAGCACGTTGTTGGCGGGGTAGCCCTCGACGAACTGCCGCGTATTCTGCTCGACGAGCGCCTTCTGCTCGTCGATCCCGCGCAGGTCCTTCAGCTCGATGCGGTGAACGTTGGCGACCGGCTCGATCATGCCGCGCCCATCGCGCTTGCGCCAGCGAAAGGCGGTGGAAGCCTTCCAGTCGGTGTCCGGCACGGGCGGCGCGTAAAGCCGCTCGAGCCGGCTCACCAGCGATTCGATCCTCCCCACCACTTTTGTGAAGTCGTTCATGTCGTTGTCAACTGCGGTAATCGGCGTTGATGCTCACGTAATCGTGCGAAAGATCGCACGTCCAGAGATGCGCGCGCGCACTGCCCCGGTTCAGCGCGATGCGCACCGTGATTTCGCTTTCCTTCATCACGCGCTGGCCCTCCCCCTCGCGATAACCCGGGTGCCGGCTGCCGTGACGCGCGACCAGGACATCGCCCAGGTACAGGTCCACTTTTTCCGCGTCGAGGTCGGGAATGCCGGCGTAGCCGACGGCCGCGAGGATGCGGCCGAGATTGGGATCGGACGCGAAGAACGCCGTCTTGACCAGCGGGGAATGGGCGACCGCATACGCGACGGTGCGACACTCGTCCGGAGTGCGCCCGCCTTCGACCATTACGGTGATGAACTTGGTGGCTCCTTCGGCATCGCGCACGATCGCCTGCGCGAGCGCAACGGCGACCTCGTTCACCGCCTCGCAGAATTCTCCATATTCCGGACTCGCTGAATCCGTGATCTCCGCCATGTCGGCCGTGCCGGTCGCGATCAGCATGAAGGCGTCGTTGGTCGAAGTGTCACCGTCCACGGTGATGCAGTTGAAGGACTGCTTCGCCGCCCGCGACACCGCCGAACGGAGCAGCGGCAGGCAGATGCGCGCGTCGGTCGCAACGAACCCAAGCATGGTCGCCATGTTGGGACGGATCATGCCGGCGCCCTTCGCAATGCCGGTGACCGTGAGCGGGTGGCCCGCGACCGTCCTGCGGCACGACGCCGCTTTGGGCAGTGTGTCGGTCGTCATGATGGCCTGCGCCGCAGCGAGCCAGTTGTCCTCTCTCAGGTCCCGCATGCACGCGTCGAGCCCGGCGAGGACGCGGTCGACCGGGAGCGGCTCCATGATGACGCCGGTGGAAAACGGCAGCACCTGCGCCGACGAGCACCCGACGAGCGCCGAGAGACCGCTGCACACCCGGCGCGCAGCGGTTATGCCCTCTTTTCCCGTACCCGCATTGGCGTAGCCCGTGTTGACCACGAGCGCCCGGATCGACGCATCCGGGTCGAGCATCGAGAGATGCTGGCGTGCCACGATGACCGGCGCGGCGCAGAAACGGTTCTGCGTGAACACGCCGGCGACCCGTGTGCCTTCCCTGAGGCGCATCACCAGCAGGTCCTTGCGCCCGGGCTTGCGTATGTTCGCTTCGGCGACGCCGAGCTCCGCGCCGGACACGGGGAACAGCGCGCGGGAATCCGGAACCTGGAGGTTGACAGGCATGCGGGCGCTCGGTCGGTCGGCGTCGGATCAGGTGAGTTTGCCGTGGCAGTGCTTGTACTTCCGGCCCGAGCCGCACGGGCAGGGGTCGTTGCGGCCGACTTTCTGCCCGCCGCGCACGAAGGGTCGCGGTTTCTCCGCGACCGCAACGTCGTCTGCTTCTTCGAGCTCGGTCGCCGTCGCGGCCTCGGAAAAATCCGCGTGCTGGTACTGGACGTTCACCGGGACCTCGGGTTCCTCGACCGCCTCGAGCTCCTCCGCGCTGCGGATCTGTACCGTCATCAGAATGCGCGTGACATCGGTCTTGATCATCTCCAGCATGAGCGAGAACAGTTCAAACGCCTCGCGCTTGTACTCCTGCGTCGGGTTCTTCTGCGCATAGCCGCGCAGATGGATGCCCTGCCGCAGGTGGTCGAGCGCGGCGAGATGCTCGCGCCAGTGCGAGTCGAGGCTCTGCAGCATGATGGCGCGCTCGTACTGCCGCATCGCGCTCTGATCCACGCTCGCGATCTTCCTGCGATAGGCTTCGCGCGCCTCGTTCACGATGCGGCTGCGCAGATCCGCTTCGTCGAGCTCGCCCTCTTCCTTAAGCCACTGCGAGATCGGCAGCTTGAGGTGGAGCTCCGCCTCGAGAGTGCGCTCGAGCCCGGCGATGTCCCACTGCTCCTCGAGGCTCCCCGGCGGTATGTGCTGGTTGAGGTAGCCCGTCACCACGTCGGCGCGCATGGCGTCGATCGTCTCGGTGATGTCGCTCGCTTCGAGCAGCTCGTTGCGCTGCTGGTAGATCACCTTGCGCTGGTCGTTCGCGACGTCGTCGTACTCGAGGAGGTGCTTGCGGATGTCGAAGTTGCGCGCTTCGACCTTGCGCTGGGCGTTCTCGATGGAACGCGTGACCCACGGATGCTCGATCGCCTCCCCTTCGGGCATCTTGAGCCGGTCCATGATCGCCGCCACGCGATCGGAAGCGAAGATGCGCAGCAGCGGATCCTCGAGCGAGAGATAGAACCGGCTCGACCCGGGATCGCCCTGGCGTCCGGAACGGCCGCGCAACTGGTTGTCGATGCGCCGCGATTCGTGGCGTTCGGTGCCGACGATGTGCAGCCCCCCGGCCGCCACGACCTGGTTGTGGAGCTTCTGCCACTCCATGCGGATCGCTTCGATGCGCCGCCTCTTCTCCTCCTCCGGAAGCGTCTCGTCGGCGAGCACGCGGTTGATCTCGGGATCCGGATTGCCGCCGAGCACGATGTCGGTGCCGCGACCCGCCATGTTGGTCGCGATGGTGATCATCTTCGGCCGGCCGGCCTGCGCGACGATCTCCGCCTCGCGGGCGTGCTGCTTTGCGTTGAGCACGTTATGCGGCAGCTTCTCGTTCTGCAGCATGCCGGAGAGGAGCTCGGAATTCTCGATCGAAGTGGTGCCGACGAGCACCGGCTGGCCGCGCTCGTGGCAGTCGCGGATGTCGTTGATGATCGCCTTGTGTTTCTCGCGCGCCGTGCGATAGACCTGGTCGCCGCGGTCTTCGCGGATCATCGGCTTGTGGGTCGGAATCACCACCGTCTCGAGCCCGTAGATCTGCTGGAACTCGTAGGCCTCCGTGTCCGCCGTCCCCGTCATGCCGGCGAGCTTCTTGTACATCCTGAAGTAATTCTGGAACGTGATCGTGGCGAGCGTCTGGTTTTCCTTCTGGATCTCGACGCCTTCCTTCGCCTCGATCGCCTGGTGCAGCCCCTCCGACCAGCGCCGGCCGGGCATGAGCCGCCCCGTGAACTCGTCGACGATGATGATCTCGTTATTCTGGACCACGTACTGCTGATCGCGATGGAACAGGCTGTGCGCCCGCAGCGATGCGTTCAGGTGATGCATCAGGATGATGTTGCTCGGGTCGTAGAGGCTGCTGCCTTCGGGCAGGAGCCCCGCCTCGGCGAGCAGCGCCTCGGCGTGCTCGTGACCCTGCTCGGAGAGAATCACCTGGTGCGCCTTCTCGTCCACCCAGTAATCTCCCGGCCCTTTCTCCTCCTTCTGGCGCACCAGCTTGGGCGTCACCTTGTTGATCGCGACGTAAAGGTCGGTCGTGTCCTCGGCCTGGCCGGAAATGATGAGCGGCGTGCGCGCCTCGTCGATCAGGATCGAGTCGACCTCGTCGACGATGGCATACGTGAGCCCGCGCTGCACCTTTTCCGAGACGTGGAACACCATGTTGTCGCGGAGGTAGTCGAACCCGAACTCGTTGTTCGTGCCGTAGGTGATGTCCGCGGCATAGGCCTGCTGCTTGAGCGTGTGCTCCATCTGGGAGAGATTCACGCCGACGGTGAGCCCGAGAAAGCGGTAGATCTTCCCCATCCAGTCGGCGTCGCGCTGCGCGAGGTAATCGTTCACCGTCACGATGTGCACGCCCTGGCCGGAGAGCGCGTTGAGGTAGGCGGGAAGCGTGGCGACGAGCGTCTTGCCCTCGCCGGTGCGCATCTCGGCGATCTTGCCGTTGTGGAGCGCGATGCCGCCCACGAGCTGCACGTCGAAGTGGCGCATGTTGAGCGTGCGGCGCCCGGCTTCGCGCACCACCGCGAAGGCCTCCGGCAGCAGTTGATCGAGCGTCTCGCCGGCGCGGTAGCGCTCCTTGAAGACCTCGGTCTTCGCGCGGAGCTCCGGGTCGGAGAGCTTCGCGATCTGCGGCTCGAGCGCGTTGATCTCACGAACGATGCGCTGGTACTGCTTGAGCAGCCGGTCGTTGCGGCTACCGAAGACCTTCCTGAGCAAACCCGTGACCATGAATTTCCGCTAAATAAAAAGGGGTGGGGAAACACCCCACCCCCTCACATACGGCCGCCGCGCCTTCAGCCGGGCAATCGCAGGAATCGCGTGGGATTCTGCGGGGCGCCATTCCGGCGCACTTCGAAATGCAGATGGGTCCCCGTCGCGCGCCCGGTCCTGCCGACCTCTCCTATCGTGGCGCCGCGCATGACGACATCGCCGACTTTGACCGCCCGTGCGGAGGCGTGTGCGTATCGCGTAACGAGACCGTTACCGTGATCGATCTCGACCATATTACCATACTGCGGATGGAAGTCTGAATACGAGACGACCCCGGCGGCCGCGGCGCGTATCGCCGTGCCCTGCTCCGCCATGAAATCGATCCCTTCGTGAAACGCGCGCTGTCCGGTGAACGGATCGATGCGCCAGCCGAAGTTGGATGAGTACCAGGCACCCTCGACCGGGATCATGGTCGGCACGAGCTGCTTTCTCGCGCGCTCGAGGGTGAACAGCGATTCCAGTATCCCGAGGCGGTCGCCGCGGTCATCGAGCTCCCGGGTGAGCACGTCGAGCCGCCGCGTCACGTCGTCGAGCGACAGGGGCTCGCTGTGGCTGCCCGGCGCGGCGCCGCCCTGTCCCGGCGTCTCGCCGAACATGAGCTCCTGCGGCTTGAACCCGGCGAGCCGGGCCAGCCGCTCGCCCAGCGTGTCGAGCCGCAGCAGCTGCGCCTGGAGCTGCCCCACGCGGACGGCGATCGCATTCAGGTTTTCGCGCAGCTGGTAATCGTCGGCACCCTTCGCTTCGGTGCGCGCCGCCCCGAACCAGGTTCCGAAGTACGGGAGAGTGGAGTCTGCGTTCAGGCGCACGAGCGTGTAGTGCAGCACGAGCGCCAGCAGGACGACGACCGATGCGAGCGCGACCCCGAGCAGCGCAAGCTGGGGCGCTCCGATCGTAATGGTCTTCGCTTTTGCCAGGTTTTCGGAAACTAGAATAATATTCATTGTTTCCTCACGACAACCCCCCGCGTGCCCGCCCACAAGATCGGCACCCTGCTCGGCGCGCCGGAATTGCAGGCGCTCTCCGGCAAAGTGCGCCGTCTGGCGGAGCTGCAGCAGGCCTATCTCAGTTGCGCTCCGCATCCTCTCGCCCGCGCGAGCCGCGTGGCCGACTACAGGACCGGAACCCTTGTTATTGCGGCTGACAATGGCGCGGTTGCCGCGAAACTGAAGCAACTCGTGCCGCGATTGTTAGTGAACATCCGAAAACGGGAACCCGAGGTTACTGGAATTAAAATTGCCGTGCAAGTGAAGGACATCACGGCGGGGCTACAGTCGCAGCCGGGCACCGACATTCCTCGCATTGAAAATATTGAAGTTTTTCGCGAGCTTGCGCACCGCCTGCCGGAGTCGGGCCTCAGAAGTGCCGTGCGGACGCTCATACGCCGTCATGAGCGCCGGCGCTCAGACGACGAGTAGCAGGCGCTCGACGATGTAGAACACCATGACCGCGACGGCAAAGACCAGCGCGAACTGAACGACGCGCCATGCGAAGTTCAGGTAGCGGCGGTTACGGGTGAAGAGATAGAGCACCAGCGCCGCCCCGATGGTGATCAGCGCGAGCGCACCGACGAGTCGCAGCAGCCACATAGAGGCGGCGAAAGGCCGCGCGGATGCATCAGGCGAATTGCGTCTGCCAGCCGAGGAAGCGCGGTGCGTCTTCCGTGCGCTCGAAGCTCGCGTACTCCCACGCCTGCTGCGTCTCGAGAAGCGCCCTCAGCAGCCGGTTGTTGAGCGCGTGTCCCGACTTGTAGCCGCTGAAGGCACCGATCAGGGGATGGCCGAGCAGGTAGAGATCCCCGATCGCGTCGAGCACCTTGTGCTTCACGAATTCGTCGCTGTAGCGCAGGCCGTCGGTATTGAGCACGCGGTAGTCGTCCATGACGATCGCATTGTCGAGGCTGCCGCCGCGCGCGAGCCCCTGCGCCCGCATGCTCTCGACGTCGTGCATGAACCCGAAGGTGCGCGCCCGGCTGACCTCCTTCACGTAGGAAGTCGTCGCGAAATCCACGCACACCGACTGGCGGGAGCGCTCGAACACCGGATGGTCGAAGTCGATGGAGAGCTCGAGCTTGAAGCCGTTGTGCGGCTCGAAGCGGACCCACTTGTCGCCATCGCGGACCTCGACCGGCCTCAGAATGCGGATGAACTTCTTCGGCGCATTCTGCTCTTCGACGCCCGCAGATTGCAGCAGAAACACGAGCGGCCCCGCGCTGCCGTCCATGATGGGCACTTCGGGCGCGGATACGTCCACGTAGGCGTTGTCGATGCCGAGTCCGCCGAACGCCGACATGAGGTGCTCGACCGTCGAAATGCGCACGCCCGACTTCTCGAGGCAGGAGGAGAGGCGCGTGTCCCCGACGGCATACGGATCGGCCTTGATCTCGACCGGCGGATCGAGATCCACTCTGCGGAATACGATGCCGGTATGGGCGGCAGCCGGCCGCAGCGTGAGCGACACCTTGAGCCCGGTGTGGAGCCCGACGCCGGTCGCGCGGACGGTGTTTTTCAAGGTGCGCTGCCGAATCATCAAAACTCTTCGAATATTCAGATCCTTAACCGCTCAATTCTAACAGCACCCCCGGAGCGCAGCAAAGCTTTTTACAGTTCGTTACGCGTCTCGCATGACGCGCGCCGGCGCGTGACGCCGCGGGCGCCCACCCGTCAGCCGCGAGCCGCACGTCAGTCCGCCTGCTTGCGCAGGAATGCCGGAATGTCGAGCATTTCGACGCCGGACTGGCGCATCGCCTCGATCGTGGCATCGCGGTTGCGCCGGCGGATGACGGCGGGCTGCTCGAGCGCGTTGTAATCGACCTCGAGCCCCATGTTGTCGGTGCCGGTTTTCTGCGCCACCACGGCGAGCGGTTTCGCCTGTTGCCGGGTCGGCTTGCCGAGCCCGGTCGCGACGATCGTCACGCGCAGGTTCGATTCCAGCGCATCGTCATAGACCGTGCCGACGATCACGGTAGCGGACTCCGCGGCGAACGCCTTGATCGTCTCCATCACGTCGTACATTTCCTGCAACTGGAACGTCGCCTTGCTCGCGGAAATGTTGACGAGCACCCCGCGCGCGTCCGATATGTTGATGTCTTCGAGCAGCGGGCACGCGACCGCCTGCTCCGCGGCGACGCGAGCGCGATCCGGGCCGTCGGCCTTGGCCGATCCCATCATCGCCATGCCCATCTCCGCCATCACCGTGCGCACGTCCGCGAAATCAACGTTTATCATCCCCGGGCAACTGATGATCTCCGCGATGCCGGCCACCGCGCCGTGCAGCACTTCGTTCGCGGCCTGGAACGCTTCATCGAGCGTGACCTGGCTGCCCAGCACCTGCATCAGCTTGTCGTTCGGAATCACGATCAGCGAGTCGACGTGCTGCGCGAGCGCGTCCAGTCCTTCCTGCGCGATGCGCTGGCGTTTGCCTTCGAACGCGAAGGGCTTGGTGACCACCGCAACGGTGAGCACGCCCAGCTCCTTCGCGACCTCCGCCACGATCGGCGCCGCGCCCGTGCCGGTGCCCCCGCCCATCCCCGCCGTGAGAAACAGCATGTCGGCGCCCGTGACGAGCTCCGCGATGCGCTCGCGGTCCTCCAGTGCCGCCTGCCGGCCGATCTCGGGATTGGCGCCCGCACCGAGCCCCTTGGTGACGTTGGCGCCGAGCTGGAGCTGCACCTTCGCCTGGTTGCGCTTGAGCGCCTGCGCGTCGGTGTTGGCGCAGATGAACTCCACCCCCTGTACGCCGCGCGCGATCATGTGATCGATCGCATTGCCGCCGCAGCCGCCGACGCCGATGACTTTGATGACCGCTTCCTGGGATTGCGTATCGATGAGCTCGATCATGAAGTTCTCCTTGTGTTTGTCATGTGATGCGTTGTCGTCCGAACCGCGTTAATCCACTGCCAGCATCAGAAATTGCCCGAAAACCAGCTTCGCATCCGCTCCACGACCTGCTGGAACGGCCCGATCTGCATGCGCGCCATCTCCCGGCTGCGATACTGCTGCACGCCCGCGAGCAGCAGCCCGACACCGGTCGAGTACCGCGGGTGGCGCACGACCTCCGCGAGCCCGCCGCTGTAGTTCGGCTTGCCGATGCGCACCGGCATGTGAAAGATCTCCTCGCCCAGCTCGACCATGCCCTGCAGCACGCTCGAGCCGCCGGTGAGCACGATTCCCGAGGAGAGCAGTTCCTCGTAGCCGCTCCTGCGCAATTCCGCCTGAACCAGCGAATAGAGCTCCTCGACGCGCGGCTCGATCACTTCGGCAAGCGTCTTGCGCGAGAGCTCGCGCGGGCCGCGATCGCCGACGCCGGGGACCTCGACCATCTCCTGTGGATCGGCAAGCTGGGAGAGCGCGCAGCCGCAGCGCTGCTTGATGTCCTCGGCGTCCTTGGTCGGCGTGCGCAGCGCCATCGCGATATCGTTGGTGATCTGATCCCCGGCGATGGGAATGACGGCGGTATGCCGGATCGCGCCGTGGGTGAAGACCGCGATGTCGGTGGTGCCGCCGCCGATATCGACGAGGCATACCCCGAGGTCCTTCTCGTCCTCGCTGATGACGGCGAGCGCGGAAGCGAGCGGCTGCAGGATCAGATCCTTCACCTCGAGTCCGCAGCGGCGCACGCATTTGATGATGTTCTGCGCGGCCGAGACCGCACCGGTCACGATGTGCACCTTGGCCTCGAGCCGCACGCCCGACATCCCGAGCGGCTCGCGCACGTCCTCCTGGCCATCGATGATGAACTCCTGGTTGAGGATGTGCAGGATCTGCTGGTCGTTCGGAATCTGCACCGCTTTCGCGGTCTCGATCACGCGATCGATGTCCATCTGCGCGACTTCCTTGTCCTTGATCGCCACCATCCCCTGCGAATTGAAGCTCTTGATGTGGCTGCCGGCGATGCCGGTATAGACCTCGCGGATCTTGCAGTCGGCCATGAGCTCGGCCTCTTCCAGCGCGCGCTGGATCGCGCTGACGGTGGTCTCGATGTTGACGACGACCCCTTTCTTGAGCCCGCGCGAAGGGTGACTCCCCATTCCGATGATCTCGAAGCCCCCCTCCGGGCGGATCTCCGCGACGATGGCGGCGATCTTCGAGGTGCCGATGTCGAGCCCCACGATGATCCGATTGTTTTCTCTCGCCTTCATTTCCCTACCCCTGTGACGTGCTTCTGCGCCCCCTGGGAACGCCCTTGTCGTAAGGCAAGTCCGGTATGCGCACCGCGAATCCGTTGGCGTAGCGCAGGTCGACGACATCGACTTTGCGCGCGAGCGGAGCGAGCGCGCGCTGGTAGCTCGCGATGAAGCGACCGAGCCGTGCCTCCACTTCTTCCCGACCGAGTTCGAGCGTCATGCCGTCGTCGAGCTTCACCTGCCATGCCCGACGCGGCGTGACCTGGAGCTGCTGCGGGGACTTGCCGATGGCGGCGAGGCTGCGCCGGAAATACTGGTACTGGATCGCCATTTCCTTGGCCGATTCCGGCGGCCCGACGAAGACCGGAAGGTGACCGTCGTACGCAGCGTTGAACACTTCGCCGTGGCTGTTGACGAGCCCGCTGTCGGCCCAGCGCGCGAGCGGCACATGCTCTTCCAGAGTCACCTCGAGCCGGTCGGGCCAGGTGCGGCGCAGGCTCGCCTCGCGCACCCACGGCAGTTTCGCGAACGCCGCGCGCACCCGGGCGATGTCGACCGTGAAGAAATTGCCGCGCACCTCGCGCCGGATCAGCGCTTCGATCTGCGCCGCGCTCACGTACGACACCGCGTGCGTCAGGCGCACCTCGCGCAGCGGAAATACCGGCAGCCGCACCACCGCGTGAACCGCGCCGTAGAGCGCGATGAGGAGCGCTGCCGCGAACAGGAGATCGGCGGCACGGTTGAGCGTTTCGGGCCTATCCCACATGCGCGGACTCCAATATCCGTACGACGAGGTCCTCGAACGCGATGCCGCGCGCGCGCGCGGCCATCGGCACGAGGCTGTGATCGGTCATGCCCGGTATCGTGTTGACTTCCAGCAGGTACGGATCGCCTGAAGAATCGAGCATGACGTCGACGCGCCCCCAGCCGCTGCAACCGATCAACCGGAACGCCTTCAGCGCCAGCGCCTGCACGCGCGCCTCCTGCGCCGGCGGCAGGCCGCAGGGACAAAGGTAGCGCGTGTCGTCGGCGAAGTATTTCGCTTCGTAATCGTAGAACACGCGCGGAGTCTCGAGCCGGATCAACGGCAGCGCCTCGTCGCCCAGGATTCCGGCGGTGAGCTCGGTGCCCTCGATGAAACGTTCCGCGAGGATGACTTCGTCGTAGCGGGCGGCCAGCTCGAATGCCGGCGCGAGCTTCTCGACGGAGGTGACCTTGCTCATGCCGATGCTCGAGCCTTCCCGCGCCGGCTTCACCATGAGGGGAAGGCCGAGCCGCGCGGCGACAGCGGTGAAATCGCTCTGTCGGGTGAGAAGCTCATACGGCGGCGTCGGCACGCCTGCCGCCTGCCACATGAGCTTGGTGCGCCACTTGTCCATGGCGAGGGCGCTTGCCATGACGCCGCTGCCGGTGTACGGGATGCCGAGGTACTCGAGCGCGCCCTGCACCGTGCCGTCCTCTCCGAAACGGCCGTGCAGTGCGATGAAGACGCGATCGAACTTCTGCGCGATGAGCTGCTCCAGTCCCGCATCGCGCGGATCGAAGGAATGCGCGTCGATGCCTTTCTTTCTGAGCGCCGCGATCACCATGCCGCCGCTCTTGAGCGAAATCTCGCGTTCCGCCGAGCGGCCGCCCAGTAGCACTGCAACTTTCCCGAAGGAGCTCATGCCTCATACTCCGCGGCCGCCGAGTCGCATGAGCGGCCCCGCGCGCCTCCCCGCACCAGCTGCTCCGCAGCACCGAGTCCGGCGCGCCCACCCATCAGTAGCGCCACTTTGCCAAAACGGGTCATGCGGCGCGCTCCCCGATGATGCGCACCTCGCGCTCGAGCTCGATGCCGAAGCGCTCGCGGACCGCCGTCTGAGCACACTCGATGAGTGCTTCGATGTCGGCTGCGCGTGCCTTCCCGCGGTTCACGATGAAGTTCGCGTGCTTGGGCGAGATCATGGCGTCCCCGATCGCGTAACCCTTGAGCCCGCACGCCTCGATGAGCCGCGCCGCAAAATCGCCACGCGGGTTGCGGAACACCGAGCCCGCGTTCGGCTCGCCCAGCGGCTGGGTCGCGATGCGCCGCGCGAGCAGCTCCCTGATCCGCTGACGCGATGCTTCGCCATTTCCCGGCACCAGACGGAACGTCGCGGCCGCGAACCACTCTTCAGTCTCGTCACCGCCTGCAGCGTCCTTGCGCTCGACCGAGCGATAGCCGACGCGATATTCGGCGGGAGTGCGCTCGTGGAGGTCGCCTTTGCGGTCGATTGTCAGGACGCGCTCGAGGATGTCCCAGGTCTCGCTGCCATAGCAGCCGGCGTTCATCGCGAGCGCCCCGCCCACGGTGCCCGGAATGCCGGCGAGAAATTCCGCGCCCACGAGGCCATGCAACGCCGCGAAACGCGCGACCTTGGGGCTCGGCAGCCCGGCCTCGGCATAGATGCGATGGCCGCCCGCTTCCAGCCGGATGGAGCGCATGGCCCAGTGCGTGAAGATGACGGTTCCACGGAGCCCTCCGTCGCGCACCAGCAGGTTGCTGCCGAGGCCGACGAAATAGAGCGGCTCGTGCGCCGGCAGCGTGCGCATGTAAGCCGCCAGATCGGCGAGATCGGCGGGCTCGTACGCACGGTCCGCCACGCCGCCCGCGCGCCAGCTCACGTGGCGAGCCATCGGCTCGTCGTGCGCGAGCTTGCCGCGCAGCTCACGCGGTTCCGCGACCACGGGTGAGGCTCCCGCTCCGGCACGCGGGGCGGCGAGGCAGACGACATGAGCGCTGCCGTTTCGCGCACCCCGCACCGCGCACGTAATGGTTTCGATCATCATCTTTCATTCTCATCCTTCGAGCGCCGGAGCATCGCCGGCACGCCGCCGATCGCGCCCGCACCCATCGTGATCACCACATCGCCGTCGCGCGCCGCGGCGAATATGGCGGCGGGCAGTTCCGCGACGGATTCGACGAATATCGGCTCGACCTTGCCCAGCACGCGCACCGCGCGCGCGAGCGCGCGACCGTCGGCCGCGACGATCGGCGCTTCTCCGGCCGGATAGACCTCGGTGAGCAGCAGCGCATCGGCGGTGGAAAGGATCTTCGCGAAATCGTCGAAGCAGTCGCGCGTGCGGGTATAGCGATGCGGCTGGAACGCGAGCACGATGCGCCGGCCAGGATACGCCCCGCGCGCTGCGGCGAGCGTCGCCGCCATCTCGGACGGATGGTGACCGTAATCGTCGACCAGCGTGAATGCACCGCCGCCCGGCAAAGCAATGTCACCGTGTCGCTCGAAGCGCCGGCCGACGCCGCGGAATTCGGCGAGCGCTTTGACGATGCTCGCGTCCGGGATGCCGAGCTCCATGCCCACCGCGATCGCTGCGAGCGCGTTCTGCACGTTGTGCGCTCCGGCGAGATTGAGCGTCACGTCGAGGTCGGGCGGCTTGCGTCCGTTCGCCTTGCGCACCACGCGGAACGTCATCCGGCATCCCGCCGCCTGAGCCTCCACCGCGCGGATCTCGGCATCCTCCGCGAAACCGTACGTCACCATCGGCTTGGTGAGCCGCGGCATGATCTCGCGCACGTTCGCGTCGTCGCAGCAGAGGACGACGACGCCGTAGAAAGGCAGTCGCTGCACGAAGTCGACGAACGCCTGCCTCAGCCGGTCGAGCGAATGCTCGTAGGTCACCATGTGATCGGCGTCGATATTGGTGACCACCGCGAGCGTGGGCTGGAGGTAGAGAAACGATGCATCGGACTCGTCCGCCTCCACGACGATGAACTCGCCCTGCCCGAGCTTGGCGTGAGAGCCGGCCGCTTCGAGCCGACCGCCGATCACGAACGTGGGATCCATGCCGCCTTCGGCGAGCACGCTCGCGATCAGGCTCGTGGTCGTAGTCTTGCCGTGGGTTCCGGCGACCGCGATGCCCTGCTTGAGCCGCATCAGCTCCGCGAGCATGAGCGCGCGCGGCACTACCGGGACGTTCCTGGCGCGCGCCGCCAGCACTTCCGGGTTGTCTTCGGGTACCGCCCCGGACACGACCACCGCGTCCGCGCCGTTCGTGTGCTCCGCGTCGTGTCCGCGAAATACCTTGGCTCCGAGCGACTGGAGGCGCCGCGTCGCCGCGTTCTCGGCAAGGTCCGAGCCGCTCACCTGATAGCCCTGGTTGAGCAGCACTTCGGCGATGCCGCTCATGCCGGAGCCGCCGATGCCGACGAAGTGCAGGCGCTTGACTTTATGGCGCATCGTCTTCGTTCCGTCCGCTGTGGGATACCAGCCTCATGCCGCAAGCTCCATGCAGGCCTCCGCCACCTCGCGCGTCGCGCTCGGCTTCGCCACGGCGCGCGCCGCCGCGGCCATGCGAGCCAGCGCCTCGCGCGTAAATCCCGAGAGCAGCGCGGCCAGCTTTTCTGCGGTGAATTCGCGCTGCGGCACGAGCACCGCCGCGCCGCGATCCGACAGAAAACGGGCGTTCGAGGTCTGGTGATCGTCGACCGCGTGCGGGTAAGGCACGAGCACGCTCGCCACGCCGGCCGCCGCCAGCTCCGCGACAGTGCTCGCGCCGGCGCGACAGATCACGACATCCGCGCTCGCGTATCGCGCCGCCATGTCGTCGATGAACGGCACGAGCTCGGCCTCGATGCCGGCGCGACGGTAGTGCTCGCGCAGCGCTTCGATGTGCGCCTCACCCGACTGATGCGTGACACTCGGGCGGGCGCCCGAGTCGAGCTGCGCGAGCGCGCGTGGAACCGTCTCGTTCAGCACCTGCGCCCCGAGGCTGCCGCCCACCACGAGCACATGCAACCGGCCCGCGCGCGCCGTCATGCGCGTTTCGGGCGGGTCGAGCGCTGCGATTTCCGGTCGCACCGGGTTCCCGACCCACGCGGTCCTGACACGCGGCCCGAACGCGTCGGGAAAGCCCGCGAGTATGCGATCCGCGAGCCGCGCGAGCACGCGATTGGCGAGTCCCGCGATCGAGTTCTGCTCGTGGATCACGAGCGGACGGTCGAAGAGACTTGCCATCATTCCGCCCGGAAACGTCACGTAGCCGCCCATGCCCAGCACCACGTCGGGCCGATGGCGGAAAATCGCGCGCGCGCTCTGCCAGAACGCGATCAGAAGATTGAGCGGCAGCAGCGCGAGGCGGAGTACGCCGCTGCGGCGCACTCCGGCCATGCGCACCCACGCCATGGCATAGCCGTGCTGCGGGACGATGCGCGCTTCCATGCCGGTGCGGGCGCCGAGCCAGACGATGTTCCAGCCGCGCGCGCGCAGGTATCCCGCGACGGCGAGCGCGGGGAAGATGTGGCCGCCCGTCCCGCCCGCCATGATCATGATGGTTCGGCTCATCGCGTCGCGCTCGCGCTCATACCTTGAATCCCTGCATGATCTTGCGGCTCTCCCAATCGATGCGCAGCAGGATGGCGAGCCCGCAACAGGTCGCCATGAGCGCACTGCCGCCGAAGGACAGGAGCGGCAGCGTCAGTCCCTTGGTCGGCAGCAGCCCCATGTTGACGCCCATGTTGATCACGACCTGGACGCCGATCCACAAGCCGATGCCCTGCGCGACGAGCGCCGCGAACGGGCGCTCCTGCAGCGCGGCGCGGCGGCCGATGGCGAACGCGCGCATCACGAGCCAGGCGAAGAGCAGGATGATCGTAAGCACGCCGGCGTAGCCCAGCTCTTCGGCGATCACGGCGAGCAGGAAATCCGTGTGCGCCTCCGGCAGATAGAAGAGCTTCTCGACGCTCGCGCCGAGCCCCACGCCGAGCCACTCGCCGCGTCCGAACGCGATGAGCGCATGCGAGAGCTGATAGCCCTTGCCGTAGGGATCGGACCACGGGTCCATGAAGCCGATGACGCGCTGCAGCCGGTAGGGCGACGTGAGGATCAGCGCGATGAAACCGATCACCAGCATGACGATCAGGCTCGCGAAGAGCCGCCCGCTCATGCCGCCGAGAAACAGTATCCCCATCGCGATTGCCGCGATCACAGCGAACGCGCCCAAGTCCGGCTCGCGCAGCAGCAGTCCCCCGGCGAGCAGCATCACCGTCAGCATCGGCAGAAAGCCCTTGCGGAAGCTGTGCATGAAGGCCGCCTTGCGCACGGTGTAGTCCGCCGCGTAGAGCACCACCGCCACCTTCATCAGCTCCGAGGGCTGCAGATTGAAGAAGTAGAGCGGCAGCCAGCGCCGGCTGCCGTTCACCTCGCGGCCGAAGATCAGCACGAGCGTGAGCAGCACGAGGCCTGCGATGAAGAGATACGGTGCGGCCCGTTGCCACACCCGGATCGGAACCTGGAACGCGGCGAGCGCCATCGCGAGACTCAGCGCGATGTACAGGCCGTGGCGGAAAAGATAGTAGCCGGCCTGGTGGCCGGTGCCGCGGCTGCCTTCCGCGATGGCGATCGAGGCGGAATAGACCATGACGAGCCCGATTCCCAGCAGCGCGGCCGTCACGCAGACGAGCGTGCCGTCGTATTCGGCCGAGGGTAGGCGTTCTTTGACGTCGGTGTAGAACATCAGCCCTCGCGCTGCACCAGGTCTCGCACCGCCGCGGTGAAAACTTCGCCGCGATGCACGTAGTTGCGGAACATGTCGAAGCTCGCGCACGCCGGTGAGAGCAGCACCGCATCCCCCGGCCGGCTATGCTCGTAGGCGGCGCCGACCGCTTCCTCCATGTCGCGTGCCCGGACCATGCACACACCGGGTCCCAGCGCTTTCGCGATCGCGTCCGCGTCCCGGCCGATCAGCACCACGGCCCGCGCGCGCGCCGCCACCGCTGCGCGCAACGGCGTGAAGTCCTGGCCCTTGCCGTCGCCGCCGGCGATCAATACGACCGGGCGCGGCATGCCCTTCAACGCCGCGACCGTCGCGCCGACGTTGGTGCCCTTCGAGTCGTCGAAGAACGCGACGCCGCGCGCTTCGCCGACTTTCTGCAGCCGGTGGGGCAGGCCCGCGAAGGCACGCAGTGCCGCGAGCAGCGGCGGCTCGGGCAGGTCGATGCTGCGGGCGAGGGCGAGCGCGGCGAGCGCGTTTACGGCGTTGTGCAGCCCCGTCACTTTGAGTTCTTCGACGGCCAGCACGTGACGCCTGCCCTGTGCGAGCACCGGCTTGCCAGCGACTGTGGCGATGCCCCAATCAGCGTCGACGCCCGGCGCGCCGGCGCCAAACGTGGTGACGCGCCGGGCGGGCTGTGCCATCTGCATGCTCCACGGGTCATCGCGGTTCAGGACCTGCACGCCGCTCCCAGCAAAAACGCGCGCTTTCGCGGCCGCATACTCGGCCAGGCTGGCGTAGCGGTCCATGTGGTCTTCGCACAGATTGAGCATGGCGGCCGCGTCGGGCCGGAGGCTCGAAGTGCTCTCGAGCTGGAAGCTCGAGAGCTCCAGCACGATCGCTTCCGGCCTCGGTGCGCCGAGTTCAACGGCGTGAAGCGCGTCGAGGGCCGGCGGCCCGATGTTGCCGGCGACGATCGTCTCCAGTCCCGCTGCGCGACACATCGCCCCCACCATCGCCGTCACGGTGCTCTTGCCGTTAGAACCGGTGATCGCGATCAATCGCGAGCGCCAGCCCGCGCGCGCGATCGCAAGCGCGAAGAGCTCGATGTCTCCGACGACCGGAACACCGCGGGCGAGCGCGTCGGCGATCACCGGCTCGCGACGATCGATGCCCGGACTGATGGTGATCGCTTCCGCGGAATAGCCGGCGGGTTGGAGGCTGCCGCGGGTGAGTGCCACGTCCGGCAGCTCCCGGGCGAGGACGCCCGCGTGAGGTGGATCGCGCCGGGTATCCGCGACATGCACGGTCGCACGCTGCCGCACGAGCCAGCGGGCCATCGAAAGCCCGGTATCTCCGAGCCCCAGCACCAGGACTTTACGGTTGGCGAAGTCCACGATCACCAGCCATCCCTGCAGCGAGACCGCCGGGCAGCCACCGGGCTTTCCCGTTTTTCGAGGGGGTGTCCGGGCTCGATATCGCATTTCATCTGAGCTTGAGGGTGGACAACCCGACCAGCACCAGCATCATGGTGATGATCCAGAAACGCACGACGACCTGGTTCTCCTTCCAGCCCTTCAGCTCGTAGTGGTGGTGGAGCGGCGCCATGCGGAAAATGCGGCGGCCGGTAAGCTTGAATGACGCGACCTGCAGCATCACGGACAGCGTCTCGACGACGAACACACCGCCCATGATGAAGAGCACGATTTCCTGGCGCACGATCACGGCGATGGTCCCGAGCGCGGCGCCGAGCGCGAGCGCGCCGACGTCCCCCATGAACACCTCCGCCGGGTACGCGTTGAACCAGAGAAACGCGAGCCCCGCCCCCGCGAGCGCGCCGCAGAACACCGTGAGTTCGCCGGCGCCCGGGATGTAGGGAAATCCCAGATACTTCGCGAACACGGCGTTGCCCGCGACGTAGGCGAAGATGCCGAGCGCCGCGCCGATCATGACTGTCGGCATGATCGCGAGCCCGTCCAGCCCGTCCGTCAGGTTGACGGCATTGCTCGTCCCCACGATCACGAAGTAGGTCATCGCGACGAAGCCCACCGCCCCGAGCGGATAGGCAACCTGCTTGAAAAACGGCACGATGAATTCGGTCTGCGCCGGCAGATGCGTCGAGAACGCGATGTAGCAGGCCGCGGCGATGCCGACGACCGATTGCCAGAAGAATTTCGCCTTCGCCGAAAGCCCCTTCGGATTGCGCTGGACGACCTTGCGCCAGTCGTCCACCCAGCCGATCGCGCCGAAGGCGAGCGTGACCCACAGCACGATCCACACGAACCGGTTCTGCAGATCGGCCCAGAGCAGCGTCGTGACCGCGATGGAGACGAGGATCAGCGCCCCACCCATGGTCGGCGTGCCGGCCTTGATGAAGTGCGACTGCGGCCCGTCGTCGCGCACCGCCTGCCCGATCTTGTAGGCGGTCAGCTTGCGGATCATCGCCGGCCCCACGATGAACGAGATGAGCAGCGCCGTGAGGCAGGCGAGCACCGCGCGCAGCGTGATGTAATTGAAGACGTTGAATGCGCGGATGTCCTTCGCCAGCCATTGCGCGAGCTCTAGCAGCATGGCGCCCCCGGGCGGGTGCCGGACAGCCGGCCGATACAGGGGCGGCGCGCGCGCGTCACGTTTTCGCCGCTCCTTGCGCTTCGCGTGGCCCCGCGAAAGCCTCCACGACGCGCTCCATGCGCATGAAACGCGAGCCCTTCACGAGCGCGGTCACGTCGGGTTGGAGGCGATGTCCGAGATCGTCCAGCAGCTCTTCGATGCGCGTGTAGTGGCGCGCACCCGCTCCGAACGCGCGTGCCGCGTGCGCCGAGTGCTCTCCCAGCGTGATCAGGGCGTCTATTCCCGCCACGCGCGCCGCTTCGCCCACCTCGGCGTGAAAACGCGGCGCTTCGGGACCGAGCTCCCCCATATCGCCCAGCACGAGAAGGCGACTGCCGGGCGCGCGCGCGAGGAGCTCGATCGCCGCGCGCACCGAGTCCGGGTTGGCGTTGTAGGTGTCGTCGATGAGCGTGGCGCCGCTCGCTGCCCGCTTCAACTGGAGCCGGCCCTTGATGCCGGTAAACCGGGAAAGCCCGGCCGCGACAGCCCGGGGCGCGATATCGAGCGCGCTCGCGGCAGCGGCCGCGGCAAGCGCATTTCTTACGTTGTGCAGTCCGGGGGCCCGCAGTCTCGCGCTCGCCTCGCCGCGCGGCATGCGGACGACGATCTCGCTTTCGGGAAAGCGCAGCGCATACTTCGCCGTGACCGCCGCGGGCTTGTCGATCCCGAATTCGATCTGCTTTCTGTCCTTCGCGAGCTCGCGCCACAGCGGCGCGAAGCGGTCGTCGGCATTGATCACCGCCGTGCCGTCCGCTTTCAATTCCTCGAAGAGCTCTCCCTTCGCGCGCGCGATCGCTTCCTCGCTGCCGAGAAACTCGATGTGGGCCCGGCCCGCATTGTTGACGAGCGCGACGTCCGGCGCTGCGAGACGCGCGAGATAGCGGATTTCCTCCGCGTGGTTCATGCCCATCTCGATCACGGCATAGCGGTGCGCGGCGTTCAACTCGAGCAGCATCAGCGGCACGCCGATGTCGTTGTTGAGATTGCCGCGGGTCGCCAGCACGGCGCTCTCGGACGCCTCATCCCCGCACGCCGCGCGCAGAATGCCGGCGAGCATTTCCTTGACGGTGGTCTTCCCGCTGCTGCCGGTGAGCGCCACGAGCGGCAGCGTGAATCTGGCGCGCCACCAGGCGGCGAGCGCGCCCAGCGCCTTGCGCGTATCGTCGACCACCAGCCGCGGCACGTGTCCATCAGACGCGCCAGCGTCCGCAGCCGCACCGCGCTCCACCATCACGGCAGCGGCGCCCTGCGCGAGCGCCTGCGCGATGAACGCGTGGCCATCGAAGCGCTCCCCGCGCAGCGCGACGAAGAGCGCGCCCGTCCGCAGCGTGCGACTGTCGGTAGCGACGCTGTCGAAGGCGACATCGCTGCCCGCGAGCGCCGCGCCGGTCGCCTTTGCCGCTTCGGAAAGACGCATCATCATGTCAGAGCCTCCAGCGCCGCTTTCACTTCGGCCGCGTCGCTGTACGGGCGTCTGACACCGCCCACGTCCTGATAGGACTCGTGTCCCTTGCCCGCGATCAGCACGATGTCGCCGGCGTCCGCCATGCCGATGGCCGCGCGGATTGCGCGCGCGCGATCCGGCTCGATGGTATGCGTGCCGCGGCGCATCGCGCGCACGATGTCTGCGATGATCTCGAGCGGGTCCTCGCTGCGCGGGTTGTCGCTCGTCACGACGACGTGATCGGCGAGACGCTGCGCGATGGCGCCCATGAGCGGTCGCTTGCCGCGGTCGCGCTCCCCTCCGCAACCGAACACGCACACGAGCCGGCCCGCTCGCCCCCTCGCTGTTCCGTCCAGCATCTCGCGCAGCGCGCGCAGCACCTGTTCGAGCGCATCGGGGGTGTGCGCATAATCGACGAGGACGAGCGGACGCCGTCCGCCGCCGTAGCGCTCGGTGCGCCCGGGCACCGCTTTCACCCGACGCAGCGCCTCGATCGACGCCTCCAGACGCATTCCGCTCGCGAGCAGCACCGTGAGCGTGCCGAGCAGGTTGGCGGCGTTGAAGCGCCCGATCAGCCCGCTCTCGAGCGTGGCGTCACCCCAGGGGGTTGCCACGTCGAACGCCACGCCGTGACGCGAGAGCCGCAGATTGCGCCCCGCAACGTGCATGCGCCGCCCCTTCGCGCCCGGCACGCCGAATCCGTAGCCGATCACGTTCAGCCGCCGTCCGCGCAACCGGCGCGCGAGTTCGACGCCGAACGCATCGTCGAGGTTGAGCACGGCCCATTCGAGGGTCGGCCAGTCGAAGAGGCGCGCCTTGGCCGCCCGGTAGCGGCGCATCGTGCCGTGATAGTCGAGATGATCGCGCGAGACGTTGGTGAGCATGGCGACGTCGAATTCGATGCCGCTCAGGCGATGCTGGGCGAGTCCGTGCGATGAGACCTCCATCGCACACGCGCGCGCGCCGCGCCGTACGAACTCGCGCAGCGTGCCGTGCACCCGTACCGCATCCGGAGTGGTGTTCTCTTCCGGCGCGAGCCGCCCGGGAAAGCCGCTGCCCAGGGTGCCGATCACCGCGCACTTCCGTCCGCAGCGCGTAAGCGCCTGCGCGATCCACTGGCTGCACGAAGTCTTGCCGTTCGTGCCCGTCACCCCCACCATCCACAGCTTCGCGCTCGGCCGCCCGTAGACGCGACTCGCGATCTCGCCGGCGCGGCGCCGAAGCTGGGCGATGCCGAGGTTGGGCACCTGCCACGCGCGATTCCACTGGTATCCGCGCTTCTCCCACAGCACTGCGGCGGCGCCTTTGGCGAGCGCCTGGGGGATGTAGTCGCGCCCGTCCCGCAATTCGCCGGGGAATGCGACGAACGTGTCGCCCGGCTTGACCGCACGGCTGTCGGTGGCGAGTTGCCTCACATCAAGCGCATCGAGCGCATCGAGCCAGCGCTCGCGCCTCGTTCCCACGCCACGCATCGAGAGCGCGGCCGCGCTCACACTTCCTCCTTGATCTCGGGCACGACGGTGGACGGCACGACGGAATTGCCGATCGGGGCATCGGGCGCGACCCCCAGCATGCGCAGCGCCTCTCCCGTGACGCGGCTGAATACCGGCGCCGCGACGGCACCGCCGTAGTACTGTCCGGCGCTCGGCTCGTCGATCATGACCGCGACGATGAGCCGCGGCGCGGAAACCGGCGCGAAGCCGACGAATGAAGCGATGTGCCGGTTCATGGCGTAGCCCTTGCCTTCGATCTTGCGCGCCGTCCCGGTCTTGCCGGCAACGCGGTAGCCGGGCACCTGCGCCTTGGGGGCCGTGCCGCCCGGCTGCACGGCAAGCTCCAGCATCTGGCGCACGGCGCGGGCGGTCTGCGGCGAGATCACCGGCGTGCCGGTCACCGGCGCGGCGCGCCTGAGGAGCGTCACGGGCTTGAGCTCGCCTTCGGTCGTAAAAATGCTGTAGGCGCGCGCGAGCTGCAGCAGAGACACCGAGATGCCGTGCCCGTACGACATGGTCGCCTGCTCGATGGGGCGCCAGCTTGCGTAGGCGCGAAGCCGGCCCGACACCTCTCCGGGAAACTCCGAGCGGGGCGGCGTGCCGAAACCGACCTGGCTGAAGAGCGACCACAACGTCTCCGCCGGCAGGGCGAGCGCGAGCTTCGCCGCGCCGATGTTGGACGATTTCTGAATCACCTGCGCCACGGTGAGCGCGCCCTGCGGATGCGCGTCGTGGATGGTGCGACCGCCGATCGTCATGTGACCGGGTGCCGTCTGGATGATCGTCTCCGGCCGGACCGTGCCCGCTTCCAGTGCCGCAGCGGCGGTGAACGGCTTCAATGTGGAGCCCGGCTCGAAGAGATCGGTGATGACCCGATTGCGGGTGCGGGCCGGATCGAAGTGGCCGCGATTGTTCGGGTTGTACGAAGGCAGGTTGGCGAGCGCGAGGATCTCGCCGGTTACCGCGTCGAGCACCACGAGTCCCCCGGCCTTGGCGCGGTGCTCGGTCACCGCCCGCTTCAGCTCGCGGTGCGCGAGGTACTGCAGCTTGGCGTCGATCGAGAGCGTAAGCGTCCGCCCGTTCTGTGGCTGCTGGATCGCTTCGATGTCTTCGATGATGTGTCCCAGGCGGTCCTTGATGACGCGCCGCGCCCCCGGCTTGCCCGCCAGCGTCTCGTCGAACGCGAGCTCGAGCGCTTCCTGCCCGCTCTCGTCGATACTGGTAAAGCCAATGATGTGAGCGGTAACTTCACCGGCCGGATAGTAGCGGCGATACTCGCGCTGCAGGAAGACGCCGGGGATGCCGAGCGCCACCACTTTCTCCGCCTGATCGGGAGGCAATTGGCGTTTGAGATAGGCGAATTCCCGCTTGCGGTCGGCGAGGCGGCGCGCGATTTCACCGGCGTCCATGCCGAGCAGGCGCGCGAGCTTCGCGGTCTGCTCCGGCGTCATCTCGACGTCGGCGGGGCTCGCGGCGACCGACTCGACCGGCGTGGAAATGGCGAGCGGCTCGTTGTTGCGGTCGACGATCATGCCGCGCGTCGCCCGGATTTCGAGCGCCCGGGCGTAGCGCGACTCGCCCTTGCGCTGGAGAAAGTCGTAGTGCAGGCCCTGCAGGTAGAACGCACGCGTCGCGAGCACCGCGAAGCCGGCGAGGATCAGCAGCATGACGAGCCGCGCGCGCCACTGCGGCAGGCGCAGGGGAACCTGCGTATACAGAACGGGGCTCACGGCCGGACTCCCGCGCCGGCGGGCGGCACGAGCTGGATGCGGGAAGGCGGCGGCACCCGCATGTCGAGCTTCTCGGTCGCGATCTTCTCGACCCGCCCATGCATGGCCCATGTCTGCTGCTCGAGCTGCAACTGCCCCCACTCGACGTCGAGGCGCTTCGCGCGCTCCTGCTCGTTCTGCAGTTCCACGTAGAGCTTGCGCGCCTTGTGCTGGGAGGTAACGAGACCCAGCGCGCAGGCGATGAGAATGGCGAAAAGCGCGAGCGCGAGCCGCGCCATCATCGCGACGCCCCCGGAACCGGTGTCGCCGCGCGCTCGGCCACCCGCATGACGGCGCTGCGGGCCCGCGGATTCGCGGCGACTTCACCCGCGGTTGGCCGCTCCGCGCGACCCACGAGCCGCAGTGCCGGCTGCGGTATTTCGTGTGCGCGCAGCGGCACGCGGCGCGGCGGCGCTTCCGATGTGGCGTAGCGCCGCAGCAGGCGCTTCACGATGCGGTCCTCGAGTGAGTGAAAGCTGATTACCGCCAGGCGCCCGCCGGGCGCGAGCAGCTCAACACACTGCGGCAGCGCTAGCGACAACTCCTCAAGCTCCTGATTGATGTGAATCCGTATAGCCTGAAACGTGCGCGTCGCCGGATCCTGGCGGCGTTCACGCGTGGGAACGGCTTCTGCCACGAGCGCGGCAAGTTCTCGTGTCGTGACAAGAGGTCGCCGCGCTCGAGCCGCAACAATCGCTGCTGCAATCTGTTTAGCAAACCGTTCTTCGCCATGATTTCTGATCACCTCCCGGATCTCGGACTCGGGCGCCCGCGCCAGCCATTGCGCAGCGGTAAGGCCGCTGCTCGGGTCCATGCGCATGTCGAGCGGGGCCTCGTGCCTGAAGCTGAATCCACGCGCGGGGTCGTCGAGCTGCGGCGAGGAGACGCCGAGGTCGAGCAGGATCCCGTCCACGCGGTCGATGCCGCACCCGCGCACGAGCGCGCCGATGCGCCCGAAGGCGCCATGCAGCATCGTGAACCGCGCATCCTGAATCGACGCTCCTGCCTTCACCGCCTCCGGATCGCGATCGATCGCGATCAGTCGCCCACCGCTTCCCAGCCGGGCAAGAATCTCGCGGCTGTGCCCGCCGCGTCCAAACGTGCAATCCACGTACACGCCGTCCGCACGCACCTTCAGTTCTTCGACCGCCCGCTCCAGTAAGACCGCGCGGTGTGAGCCCAAGCTCACAAGGAGAAGCCCTCCAGCTCGGGCGGGAGCCCGCCGGCGCCCAGCCGGCCGGCGCTCTCGATGAATTGCTCCCAATGCTCCTTGTTCCACAGCTCGAATTTCTTGCCCTGCCCGACCAGCACCACGCTCTTGTCGAGCTGCGCGTACTGCCGCAATGCCGGGGAGATGAGCACGCGTCCCGCGCCGTCCATATCCACGTCCACGGCAAAGCCGATCAGCCGTCGCTGCAAGTCGCGTACGCGCGGATCCAGATTCGACAGCCCTTCCAGCTTTTGCTGAATGATTTCCCAGTCGGGCAGCGGGTAAACGAGCAGGCAGCGGTCGGCATCGGCGGTGATCACCAGGCGACCGCCGCAGCGCTCGAGGAGCGCATCGCGATGGCGAGCCGGCACGGCGAGCCGTCCCTTGCTGTCCAGATTGAGCTGCGCGATCCCGCGAAACACCCGTCCCCCTTCGGCAGGTCAAAGGCCAAGCTTGGTGCAAAAACAGGCCTTTTCTCCCACTTTCTACCACTTCTCCCCACTATATTTAAAGAACCGTACAGGGTCAAGGCGCAGAATGGAGTTTCTTTTTGTCGGACAAAGACTTATGCGGGGTCGTTCAGGCACCAAGACAGGCCCGGAATGCGCCAACAAATTCACACGCTAAAACAGCGGATTAAGATTTGATATACAAGTGATTCTTTAAGATGATACGCTGTGGTGCTGCCGGGAGGTCTGCGGAAGCGGCCTGTTGCGAGGACGCAACAAGCGGAAAATCAGTCGAAGCTGGCCGATAAGCCGGGTTCTGTAGGAGCCGGAAAGCTCCCGACAGCCATTCCTCTAGGCCCTGGATTGCTCCAAGGCTCAAGCCACCTACCCGCAAGCTCGGCGGGTCGCGTCATCGCTTGCCTACTTGGTGTTGCTCCAGGTGGAGGTTGCCGCGTTTCACCCCGCCGGTGTCCGCGCGACTGTGCCGCCTTGCAGCGGCACAGTGCGGAAGCACTCCGGCGGACTCGTCTCTGTGGCCCTGTTCCTCGCCTCACGGCGGACGGCCGTTAGCCGTCACCCTACCCTATGGAGCCCGGACTTTCCTCTCCGCATTCCCCGGGGGAATACGCAGCGGCTGTCTGGCCAGCTTCGAAGTGCTATTTTACCAGTGCGCACGCTGCGCTGTCGCCGAAACTCGCGCGGCGCGCGGCTTGCCAAAGGCATAGAGGGAATCCCGTCGCCAGCGACAAAGGAGGTGTCCCATGCTCACCCGGCGCAGGCTCTACTTTCTCCTTCCCGATATTGCGAGCGCCTCGGCCATGATGAACGAGCTTCTGCTCGCGCGCATCGAAGAACGTCGCATCCACTTCCTTGCCAAGCGCGGCACGCTGCCGCCCGAGCTGCCCGAAGCGACGGTGGCGCAGAAGACCGACATCGTGCACGGCGCGCAGCTCGGCATGGTGATCGGCGGCGTGGGCGGAACGATCGGGGGGCTCCTCGTCGTGCTGTTCCCGCCCGGCGGCGTGTCGGTCCAGCTCGTTACCGTGCTGATTGCGGCGCTCCTGGGCGCGCTGTTCGGTGCATGGGCATCGAGTCTCGCGGCAAGCGCGGTGCCCAACACCCAGCTCGCGCGCTTTGCGCCCGAGATCGAGAACGGCAAAGTGCTGCTGATGGTCGATGTGCCTCTGAAGCGTATCGCGGAAGTGAACGAGATCGTCAGCCGCCGTCATCCCGAGGCGATTCCCGCGGGTTTCGAGCCGACGCTCGTGTTTCCGTAGCGCGCGCTACGACGCGTCGCGCGCTCGGCGCGCGAGCCTACGTGCGGCGACGAGCACGCGCTGCAGGTAGTGGTCGCGCACGCCGAGCTCGCGCAGGTGCTCCACCGTGCGCGCCACGTACTCGAGGTTCGCGCCATGCTGACCGCAGCAGCGCGCGATGCGACGGGCGGTCGCGCGCACCGAGAGACCGCCGACATACGCGCTGTGCCGGCGATCGGCGATGAAGGCGAGCGCACGCACGTCCCGATCGGGCAGACGTGCGCGTACGAGCCGCGGGCGATAGACATGGCGGCGCATCTCCCGCGCCCACAGCATCGCGAGCGCCGGGTCGATGTCCGCGCGCGCCAGACGGAATGCGATGCCGCGGCAGGCGCCGCCGTGGTCGAGGCCCAGCACGAGACCGGGCTGCTCCGGCGTACCGCGCCAGCGGTTCGACGCGATGCATAAAGCACGGTGATAGCCGTAGACAAGGGCCGGCGCCCACTCCAGGTACGGAAACCCGGGATCCCACATGAGCGAGCCGTAGCCGAACACCCAGAACTCGCCGTGCGCAATGTCGAAGGGCAGGCCCGGCAGTCGCTGCGACAACCCTTCCGGAATCGAGCGGGAATCGAAGGCCGGAACTATTCGAGCCTCCAGCGCACTTCGCCTCCGGCCCGAAACGGCACCAGCTGATCCGCGCCGAACGCGAGCGTCTCTGCGACCTGCCACGATTCCTCGACGAGCGTGATGCGTTCGGCATTGCGTGGGAGCCCGTAGAAATCAGCGCCAAAGCCGCTTGCGAAATCCGCGAGACGCTCGAGCGCGCCGGCCGCGGCAAACGCTTCGGCGTAGAGCTCGATCGCGGCATGGGCGGTGTAGATGCCGGCGCAGCCGCAATCGGTCTCCTTGACATGACGTGCGTGCGGCGCGCTGTCCGTGCCGAGGAAAAACTTCGGGTTCCCGCTCACGGCCGCCGTGATGAGCGCCCGGCGGTGCACCTCGCGCTTCAGCACCGGAAGGCAGTAGTGATGCGGCCGCACGCCGCCGGCGAAGAGCGCGTTGCGATTGAGCAGCAGGTGGTGCGCGGTGATGGTCGCTGCGACGTTTAGGGGCGCCGCCTCCACGAATCGCACCGCCTCGCGCGTGGTGATGTGCTCGACCACCACGCGCAACCCGGGAAACCGCTCGAGCAGCGGCGCGAGCACGCGCTCGATAAACGCCTGCTCGCGGTCGAAGATGTCGACGTCCGCGTCGGTCACCTCCCCGTGCACGAGCAGCGGCATGCCGCACGCCTGCATCACATCGAGCACGGCCTCGCAGCGCCTGAGATCGGTGACGCCGTACTCCGAGTGGGTCGTGGCGCCGGCCGGATAGTACTTCACGGCGTGCACCGCCCCGCTCGACTTCGCGCGCTCGATCTCCGCGGGACGCGTGCTGTCGGTGAGGTAAAGCGTCATCAGCGGTTCGAACACGGCGTCCGCCGGCAACGCGGCGCGGATGCGTTCACGATAAGCGAGCGCAGCCTCGGTCCTGGTGACCGGCGGCTTGAGATTCGGCATGACGATGGCACGCGCAAAGCGCCGCGCGGTGTCGGGCAGCACTGCGCGCATGTGCTCGCCATCGCGCAGATGGAGGTGCCAGTCGTCGGGCCTGGGAAGCGTGATTCGTCTCATGTCGCGCTCGCTGTCAGCCATTGGCCTGCGCCTTCATCTGCAGCGCCAGCTCGTAGAGCCGGTTGCGCTTCGCGCCCGTCAACCGCGCCGCGAGCGCGACGGCCTGCTTGAGCGGCAACTCCGCGAGCAACACTTCGAGCGTGTCCCGCGCCCTCGCGCCTTCGGCCGCGGCCTGCGCGCCTGCGACGACCAGGACGAACTCGCCCTTGCGCTGGCGGGCATCGGCCTCGAGCCACGACACCGCCTCGCCCAGCGTGCAGGCGTGGATCGTCTCGAAGAGCTTGGTGAGCTCGCGCGCGATCACGACGCTGCGCGCCGGCCCGAGCACCGCCGCCATGTCGGCCAGGCTTTCGGCGATGCGATGCGGCGCTTCATAGAACACGAGTGTAAATGAATACGCACGCAGCTTCTCGAGTTCGCCGCGGCGTTCGGAAGCGCGCGCCGGCAGAAATCCGTAGAACAGAAAATGCGGGGCGGGCATGCCCGACACGGAAAGAGCGGCGATCGCGGCATTGCAGCCGGGCACCGGGCTCACGGCGTGGCCCGCGGCACGCGCAGCGGCGATAAGACGCGCGCCGGGGTCCGAAATGCCCGGCGTGCCGGCGTCGCTCACGAGCGCAACAGACTTTCCCCGCGCGAGCAGGGCGAGCAGAGGCCGGGCGGCACGCGTCTCGTTGTGCTCGTGCAGGGCGCTCACCTTCGCGGAAATGCCATAGTGCTGCAGGAGCCTCGCGGTGATGCGCGTATCCTCCGCCGCGACCACGTCCGCCTGCTTCAGTACCTCTAGTGCACGCAGTGTGACGTCGCGCAAATTCCCTATGGGAGTAGCCACTACATATAATGTTCCTTTCGGCTCCCCGTCGGTTCGCGAATGCGCTGCGGCTTGCTCCATCGATGGTTGGTCTGGGCGGTGACGGCGCTACTATACGGAGGTGCGGCGGCCTTCGCCAGCGACGCGCCACGGCTCAACGCCGCGCCGCAATCCGATGTCCCGGTCGCGCGCGCGCTCGAACCGGCCGTTCCCCACATCGCGCTTCTGCTTCCCGCCGCCTCGGGTCCGCTCGGTCGCGCCGCCGAAGCGGTGCGACTCGGCTTCATGGCTGCGGCGAAGATCGAGGGCGCGACGGCCTTGCCGGTGCGCGCGTACGCGCTCGCGGAGCAGCCGGAAAGCGCCGTCCTCGAGTACCGCCGTGCGCTCACCAACGGCGCGCGGATCGTCGTCGGGCCGATCACGCGCGAGGCCGTGACGGCGCTCGCCTCGAGCGGCCGCGTCGCGGTGCCTACGCTCGCGCTCAACGTGCCGGACGGCGAGTATCCGTTGCCGCCCAATCTCTTCGTGCTGAGTCTGCAGGTCGAAGCCGAGGCGGCGCAGGTCGCGCAGCTCGCCATCGAGGAGGGGCGGCAGAGCGCGATCACCATGGTGGCGAATACCCCGCTGCTCCAGCGCATCCATCAGGCGTTCGTCGAAGCGTTCACCCGGCTCGGCGGCAAAGTGGTCGCGCAGTACGAGTTCAGCCCCGATCCGGCCGCGCTCGGGGCACTGCGCAAGTTGTTGCGACCCGGCATGGCCGACATGACGTTCCTTGCGCTCGATTTCGCGCAGGCCCGCCTCGCCCGGCCCTATTTCGGCGCGCTGCCGATCTATGCGACCTCGCAGGTTCATCCGGGACACCTGCGGCCGCTCGCAGCGCTCGACCTCGCCGCCGTGCGCTTTCTCGACATGCCGTGGCTGCTCCAGCCGGACCATCCTGCCGTCATGGTCTATCCGCGCGCCGAATTCGCCGACGCGCCGGATCTCCAGCGGCTCTATGCGCTCGGCATCGACGCATTCCGCCTGAGCGCCGCGTTCCTGAAGGGCGAGGTGCAGGCTCCGCTCGACGGCGTCACGGGACATCTCCACCTCGGTCCCGATCGGCGTTATGCACGGCGCCTGATTGGGGCCCAGTTTTCCGACGGCAAGCTCAGCGTATTCGCCGGCCGGCAATGAACCGCAGGGGTGTCGCCGCGGAAACGCTGGCCGCTGCATTTCTGCGCGACCAGGGCCTCGTCATCGCGGAGCGCAATTACCGTTGCCGCTTCGGCGAAATCGATCTCATCGCGCGCGAGGGCGCAACGCTCGTGTTCGTCGAGGTGCGCCAGCGCCGCACCGAGAGCTACGGCGGTGCGGCGGCAAGCATTACAGCCGCCAAGCGCACGCGTCTCCTCGCCGCCGCGCGGCACTATCTCGCCCGTCAGAGCAGCGTGCCGCTGTGCCGTTTCGACGCCGTCCTGATCCGGGGCGAGCCGCCCGAGATCGAGTGGATCCGCAATGCGTTCGGCGAGTGATTTCGCTGTACAATAGCGCGAGTCCGAAGGAGCGAAATGGATCTGATCAGCCGGATCAGCGAGAATTTTTCAGAGAGCGCGCACCTCAAGCTGCAGAGCATGGATGCTCTCGCCGCGCCGATCGCAGAAGCCGCGAAGCGCATGGTCCAGTGCCTGCGCAATGACGGAAAGATACTCGCCTGCGGCAACGGCGGATCGGCGGCGGACTGCCAGCACTTCTCCGCGGAGCTTCTGAATCGCTTCGAGAAGGAGCGTCCCGGGCTCGCCGCGGTCGCGCTCACCACCGACACCTCGACGCTCACCTCGATCGCCAACGACTACGATTACGAGCAGGTTTTCGCGCGCCAGGTGCGCGCGCTCGGCAGCGGGCGGGATCTGCTGGTCGCGATTTCGACGAGCGGCAATTCCCGCAACGTGCTGGCGGCGATCGCCGCCGCGCACGAGTGCCAGATGGGGGTAGTGGCGCTCACCGGGAAAGGCGGTGGGAAGATCGCCGAGCTCCTCGCGCCTTCCGACATCCACGTCTGCGTGCCCGCCGCGAGTACCGCACGCATCCAGGAAGTGCATTGCTTGACGCTGCACTGCCTGTGCGATGCCATCGATTGTCTGCTACTGGGAGTCGAATGACATGCCACGTTACGCGCTCGTCCTGCTCATCGCCCTTACCGCGCTTTCCCTGAACGGCTGTGCGCCCCTCATGGTGGGTGGCGCCGCGGCGACGGGTATCGTCGTGGCGGAAGACAGGCGCACGGTCGGCACGATCACCGAGGACCAAGCGATCGAACTGAAGGCCTCGAACCGCATCGGCGACCGCGTCAAGAACGGGCATGTCAACGTGACGAGCTATAACCGCATGGTGCTGCTCACCGGCGAGGTACCCGACGCGGCGGCCAAGGCGACCGCCGAGAAGACCGCGCAGGCGGTGGAGAACGTGCGCGGCGTCTATAACGAGCTCGTGGTCGGTCCGAACAGCGCGCTCTCCGCGCGCGCGAACGACACCTACATCACGTCGCTCGTCAAGGCGCGCTTCGTCGACGCGCAGCGCTTCAGTCCGGTGCACGTCAAAGTGGTGACCGAGGCGAGCGTCGTGTACCTTCTGGGTCTCGTCACGCGCAAGGAAGCGGATGCCGCCACCGAGATCGCGCGCACCACGCGCGGCGTGCACCGGGTCGTGCGCGTGTTCGAATACATCGACTGACCGACCCGACTCTGCTCCACGCCCCGGGCGCAGCGGCGTGCCGTCCCCACCTGATTTCGAGAACAAGATCTGCGCGCCGGACGCGCTCGGCGCGCGGCTCGACTGTTTGCCCCGGCCGCTCGTCTTCACCAACGGAGTCTTCGACCTGCTCCACCGCGGTCACGTGACGTGCCTCGCGCGGGCCCGCGCGCTCGGCGCGAGCCTGCTCGTCGCGCTCAATTCCGACGACTCGGTCAGGCGTCTGGCGAAGGGTCCGGGGCGACCGGTGAACGCGCTCGAAGACCGCCTCGCCGTCGTGGCGGCGCTCGAGGCGGCGAGCCTCGTAACGTGGTTCGAAGACGACACGCCGCTCGATCTGATCCTCAAGGTGCGCCCGGAGGTGCTTGCGAAGGGTGGTGACTGGAAACCCGAAGCGATCGTCGGTGCGCGGGAGGTGCAGGGCTGGGGCGGAACGGTGCACTCGATTCCGTTCGAGCACGAGTGCTCGACCACCGCGCTCATCTCGAAATTGAGCGGCCTCGCGCGCTAACGCGGGCACGCCACGGCCTTGATCTGCGTCCCCGGAAATTCGCGCTGCAGCTTGGCGAGCCGCGCCACCGTCGCGGCGTCAGGCTCGCGCACGAAGTAGGCGATCTGCTTCAGGAAGTTCTCCCGGCGGCCCACGACAGCGGTTTTCACGCCTTGCGCCCGAAGCGCCTGGAGAAAGCTCGCAGCCGCCTCTTCGGACTTGAAGATGCCGAGCGACACCGCGTGGCGCCACGCCGGCGACTCCTGCACGACGAAATAGTCGGTGATCCCGGCGGTACCGAGCCCGGCGAGGTTGCGCTCGAGCTCGGCCTTGCTCTTCGCCGGCGGCAGGTAGACCCAGTAGCCGCCGGCATCGAGCACCGTACGCTGGACGCTCGCGTCCGGCAGATTGAGGGCCGCGATCGCTGCGTCCGCCCGGGAGACTGCGGGCCCTGCCACCGCGCCCCACTCGATGCATGCCACTTCCGCCACGACCTTGGACACACCGGACGCATCGGTAGGCGCCGCAGGCGTTTTCCCGCTCGGGCGGATGATCCGGATCTTGTCGCGGTTCACTTCGATACTCGAAATCGCATCGGAGGCCGGCGCGCGCTCGAGCGCCGTGCGGCCATAGGCGAAGAAGGCGACGTTCGCGAGAAGGAGCAGCAGAAAAACCGTTCTCATCCCGCCTCCTGCACGATGCGGATGAGTCCTTCGAGCACCAGGTTCTCCACGACCTCGACCCGTCCACCGAGGCGCGGCGCAAGCGCTTCCGCACCGCCGCCGGAGAGCGCGACGAGCGGGTCCGCTTCACCGGTTTCGGCGAGGAAGCGCACCATGCGCTCCACGGCACCTGCGAGCGCGTTGATCGCGCCGCTCATGACCGCGTCGCCCGTGCGCGCCGGAAAATAGGCGAACGACCCGCCCTGAACTTTCAGTTGCGCGGTGTTCTCCGCCAGCGCGCGGCACATGAGATCGACCCCGGGAACGATCATGCCGCCGACGAAGACGCCATCGCCCGTCAGCGCGTCCACCGTCATCGTCGTTCCGACGTTCACGACCACGCAGGGACCGCCAAAGAGGTGCCACGCACCGATCAGCGCCGCCCAGCGATCCGAGCCGAGCTGCGCGGGGTCGTCGTAGCCGCTGCGCACGCCGCACTCCTCTTCGACGCTCTTGATCCATAACGGGGCGGGATGCAACCGCAGCAGGCCGGCGGCGATGTCCCGCGCCACCGCGGGCCCGGCCACGTTGGAGATGGCCACGCGGTCCACGCCGGCGATGTCGCGCAGCGCAGCGCCGAGCGTCGGCGCATCGGCCGTCGCAACCCACGCCAAGCGAGCCCACCGGCCGTCTTCGGCATAGCCCCATTTGATGCGGCTGTTGCCGGCATCGATGACGAGGACTCTCACGTGGGCTCTCGCAGGCGCGCCGCGGAGCGGGCGGCGAGACGCAGACTCACTTCACCGCTGTGGTAGCGCCGCACGGTGCCGCGCGTGGCGACGAGCAGCGCGCCATCGCGGTCGGCACCGCGCGCGATTCCGGATTCCACCCGACCGTCGGGCAGGGTGATCGCGACCTTGCGGCCCTGCCATGCGTGCAGGCGCTGCCACTCGGCGCGCAGAGGTCCGAATCCCTCGCGTCCGAATCCCTCGAGCACCGTTTCCAGCTCGGTGAGCGTTGCGGCGAGGAGCGCGTTGCGGTCGAGCGGGTGTCCCGCGGCGGTCTCGACATCGACTGCGGCCTGGTCGATGAGCCGCGCCATCGAAGCCGGCAGGCGCACGTTGATACCCGCGCCGATCACGGTGCACGTCGGTCCCCAGGCGTCACCCTGCATCTCGATGAGAATACCGGCGAGCTTGCGATCGCGCCACACCACGTCGTTGGGCCATTTGAGCTGAGCGTCCGCAACGCCTTGCGTCCTGAGCGCGCGCGCGATCGCGATGCCGACCGCGAGGCTCAATCCCGAGAGCGATGCGGCGCCCTGCGCCGAACGCCATACCAGGGAAAAGGTGAGCGCGCCCGCGAGCGGTGCCTGCCACATGCGCCCGAGCCGGCCGCGGCCTGCGGTCTGCCATTCGGCGACGACGACGCTGCCTGACGGCGCGTTCCGGCGTGCGCGCTCGAGAGCGAGCGTATTGGTGGAAGGCACGGCAGGCACGATTTCCACGGCGAGGCGCGAGCCGGCCGGAAGTCGCCGCATCACCTCGTCCGCGTCGAGCAGCGACACCGTCTCGCGCAGGCGATACCCGCGTCCGCGCACGCGATAGATCTCGAGGCCGGCGTCCTCCAGTTCGCGCACCGCATTCCAGACGCTGCCACGGGACACGCCGATCTGCATGGCAAGACCTTCACCGGAGCGGAACTCTCCGCCGGCGAGCTGTTTCAGTACGCTATAGGCGAGCGGGCTCATGAGACTGGGCCGCATGATACCCGCAGGCCGCGAGTGCGGACAGCGCGCGCGCTATGGACGCCGCGCGCCGCGCAAACGAAAATTGCGACCTGCCCGAAAAGCCAGGAGTGCGCCATGTATGCCGTCATCTTCGAGGTCAGGCCGCGTCCCGGCCGTGAGCAGGATTATCTCGCCCTCGCACAGTCGCTGAGAAGCGAGCTCGAGCGCATCGACGGCTTCATTTCCGTCGAGCGCTTCAAGAGCCTGTACGAGGAGGGAAAGCTGCTTTCGCTCTCGTTCTGGCGCGACGAGGCGGCCGTGGAGCGCTGGCGCGCACACGCCGAACATCGCGCGGCGCAGCGCCGCGGGCGCGAAGAGATCTTCGCCGACTACCGCATTCGCGTCGCTGCGGTGGTGCGCGACTACGGCATGAACGATCGCGGCGAGGCGCCCGGTCCGGCATGAGCGCAAAAGTGAAACGCAACATCATCGCGATCGGCGGCGCGGCGCTGCCGCCGGAGCCCGAGAACCTCGGGCTCGTCGCTTATTTCCTGCGGCAGACCGGCAGGAAGCGCCCGAAAGTGTGCTTCATCGGCACCGCGAGCGGCGATGCCGAAAGCGGACGGCTGCGCTTCTACACGGCATTCAGCCAGTTCGAATGCCGACCGACCCACCTGCCGCTCTTTGCACGCACGCCGGGCGATCTCACCGGCTTGCTGCTGGAGCAGGATGCGATCTTCGTCGGCGGCGGCAACACGCGCAGCATGCTCGCGGTATGGCGCGACTGGGGTATCGATCGCGACCTGCGACTGGCGTGGGAGCGCGGCGTCGTGCTCGGCGGCTCGAGCGCGGGCGCCATCTGCTGGTTCGAGCAGGGCGTGACGGACTCCATCGCCGGCCCGCTCACCGCGCTCGATTGCCTGGGCCTTCTGCCGGGAAGCTGCTGCCCGCACTACGACAGCGAGCGGGCACGCCGCCCGACGTTCCGTCGGCTGGTCGCGCGCGGCGCGATCGCACCCGGGGTTGCAGCCGACGATGGCGCAGCGCTGCATTACGTGGACGACCGCCTCGCCCAGGTGGTCACGAGCCGCCCCGGCGCGCACGCCTATCGGCTGCGCCGCGTGGGGCGCCGGGCGGTGGAGGAGCGCCTGAAGGCACGCAGGCTCGCTTCGCGCCTCTGATGTCGCGCGGCCCAGCGCAGGGCATCCGCTAAAATGGCGCTTTGCTTTCGGAACCGAGATGGCCGACCGCCGCACCTCGAAGACGGGCAGGGCGCCCGTGCAGCCAGCGTCTCCGTCGAACTTCATCCGCACGGTGATCGAGAACGACCTCGCTGCCGGCAAGTACGAGCCGCGCACGTGGGCCGGCCGGCCGGGTCCCGCGGCGGTGCAGCGCGGCGCGGCCAAGGATCCGGCGCGCATCCGCACGCGCTTTCCGCCGGAGCCGAACGGCTATCTCCACATCGGGCACGCGAAATCCATCTGCCTCAATTTTGGCCTCGCGCGCGAGTACGGCGGCGTGTGCCACATGCGCTTCGACGACACCAATCCCGAGCGCGAGGAGCAGGAATACGTCGATGCGATCCTCGCCGCCGTGCGGTGGCTCGGCTTCGACTGGGGCGAGCATCTCTACCACGCGAGCGACTATTTCGATTTCATGTACGAGGCGGCCGAGCACCTGATCGAGCGCGGCCACGCCTACGTCGATCAGCAGAGCGCCGAGGACATGCGCCGCGCGCGCGGCACGCTGTCGGAGCCCGGGCGCAACAGCCCGTGGCGCGAGCGCTCCCCGGAAGAGAATCTGCGCGTCTTTCGCGAAATGGCCGCGGGATACCATGCCGAAGGCAGCATGGTGCTGCGCGCGAAGATCGACATGGCCTCACCCAATCTCAATCTGCGCGACCCGGTGATCTACCGGATCCGCAAGGCATCGCACCATCGCACCGGCGACAGGTGGTGCATCTACCCGATGTACACCTACGCGCATCCGATCGAGGACGCGCTCGAGAACATCACGCATTCGCTGTGCACGCTCGAATTCGAGGACCAGCGCCCGTTCTACGATTGGCTGCTCGAGCGCCTGGCCGACGGCGGGCTGCTGCTTCGGCCGCTGCCGCAGCAGATCGAGTTCGCGCGGCTCAATCTCACCTACGTCGTGCTCTCGAAGCGCAAGCTGATACAGCTCGTCGAGGAAGGGCACGTCGAAGGCTGGGATGACCCCCGCATGCCGACTCTCGCGGGCGCACGGCGACGCGGCTATACGCCCGAGGGCTTCCGGCGCTTCGCCGAGCGCATCGGCGTAGCGAAAGCCGATTCGTGGATCGACTATTCGGTGCTCGAGGAATGCATGCGCGAGCACCTCAACGAAACGGCGGAACGGCGGATTGCGGTCCTCGATCCGGTTCGCCTCGTCATCGACAATTACCCCGCTGCAGAACAGGAGTCGTGCCAAGCGCCGAACCATCCGCAGAAGCCGGAGCTCGGCAAGCGCGACATGCCTTTCGCGCGCGAACTGTGGATCGAGCGTGAAGACTTCATGGAGCACCCGGTGCCGGGTTATCACCGGCTATATCCGGGAAACCATGTCCGCTTGCGTTATGCCTACGTCGTCAAATGCACCGGTTGCGAGAAAGATGCCGCCGGGAACGTCGTCGCCGTGCACTGCCAGTACGATCCCGAGACCCGCTCGGGCACCCCGGGCGCGGAGAAAATCAAGGTGAAAGGCAACATACACTGGCTTTCCGCGCGCCACGCGCAGCCGGCCGAAGTGCGGTTGTATGACCGGCTGTTCCGGTCGGCGCAGCCGGGAAGCGAGCGCGACTTCATCGAAGACCTGAATCCGCACTCGCGCACGGTCGTGACGGCGCAGATCGAGCCGCAACTCGCATCGGCAACGCGCGAAGCGCGCTACCAGTTCGAGCGCCACGGCTACTTTGTTGCGGACATGCGCGATTCGCGGCCGGGGAAGCCGGTATTCAATCGCACGGTTGCGCTGCGCGATTCCTGGATGCCGCCGCGCAAGTGACGGGACCTTGCGTCGGGCGGCGGTCTCAGCGTCGCGTGATCAGGATCGCGACGATCGCTCCGACCCCCGCGGCGAATCCCAGCACTTTCCAGGGGTTCTCGCGCACGTAGGCGTCGGTCGCATGCGCGGCGTGCTGCGCGGTTTCGGAAACCGCCGATCCGGCATCGATGAGCCGCGAACGCGTGTGATCCAGCGTAGTCCCGACCTGCGCGCCCGCCTCGCGCATCAGCGCATGCGCCTTGTCCGCCATTTCACTCAGACCCGTGACGAGCCGGTCGGTATGCCGGGTCCCGCTCTGCAGAAGTCCGCTTCGCACAGCCGCCTCCTATTGAATATGGATGTGAATGCCGCAGCAAATTTCATACCGCGGCGCAGCCCGCGAGCTGTGTGACGCGCATGGCTCGCATTCGAGCGACCGCCTGGCAGGAATTGCGAATCGCATGTAAGACTTGCCCGATCGCCCTTCACGGCTTGCCGGCCTTCACGCCGGTGTCGAGCCCGCGCAACGCCCGCTCGATTTCCTCCTCCGCCTCGTGGTGCGCGTAGCCGTATTTTTCGTTCAGCAGCAGCAACAGCTCATCGCGCTTCGCCGCGAGGCTCAGGATGTCGTCGCGGCTCAGCGTTCCCCACCAGTAGCGGAATTCGCGCTTGAGCTCCTCGGCTTTGCGCTGCTCGAGCTCGCCTTCCTTCTGCGTCGTCACGTATAGCCTCCCGCCGCGACATGGGCGCTCGCGGCTGCTTCGTTGCGCAGCGGAAGCCGCACCGTGAACACGGTGCCGGTCTCCGCCGTGCTCTCCACTGCGATCTCGCCGCCGTGCGACTCCACGACAAGACGCGCGACGTAGAGGCCGATGCCGCTGCCGCTCGACTTCGTCGTGAAGTAAATCTGTCCGATCTCGTCGAGCACCTCGTCCGGAATCCCCGGTCCCGTATCCCTGATGCGCAGACTCGCCGCATCGCCCGCCGCATCGAGGCGGATTCCGAGGCGGCCGCCGCCGGGCATCGCCTCCAGCGCATTGATCATGACGTTGAGCAAGGCCTGCTTCACGCGGTCCCTATAGCCCTGAACACAAAGAGGCGAATCGGGCAGTTCGATGGCAAGCTCGACGCGCTGTGCCCGCGCCTGTGGCGCGAGCAGCACCGCGATTTCGCGGATCACTTCGCGCAGATCGAACACCTGCGCCAGCGCCTCGATCGGCTCCTTCTGCTCGAGCACGGTCTGCAGGATACGGTCCAGCCGCGAGAGCTCCTCGCGCAGCACTTCGAGGTGATGCTGCCGGCGCGCCTTGCCGTCCGGTGCATTCTCGTACGCGCTGCTATCGGCGAGCAGGTCGAGCGTCAGTTGCATCGCGTTGAGCGGGGCCTTGAGATCGTGGGCGAGCACCCGGTAGACGTGTACCAGGGAGCGCATGCGGCTCGCGAGCAGAAGATCCGTCTCGAGCGCGTCTCCGGCGTGCCGATCCCGCATCAGGACCAGGCAGCCCTGACAGTTGGGCTCGCTCAGCGCGTGCATCTCGACGCGCAGAAACTGCGTCCCGCGGGACAGCTGCACGTCGATCGCGAGGCGCTTGGGCCGCAAGTCGGCCGGCACCCCGTCCGGATCGACTCTCAGCGCTCGACGCAGCTCATGCCAGCGGCGCCGCAGCTCGGCTTCGCTGTCGCACCCCAGGAGATCCGCTGCAGCACGGCTGGCATACTCCAGGCGGCCGCCCGGCCCGACGAGCACCATGCCGACATTCATCACGCGCGACAGAACGTCGAGCCACCGGTAAAGATTCTGGCCAGACTTCAACGCAACCGCTCCACGACTGCTCGTTTCGCCCGCAAGAACCGCTTCGGTCGCCGCAACATGTCCGCTTAGATCGCCGGCGCACCGGAGGTTCCGTCGCGTCACGCTTCGTTTCGCCGCATCGGGCTACAACGCGGGCTCGGCAGCGGGAGCGTCAGGGCGGCCACGGCCTGGGCACCGCCCTGCGTGGCGCTACGGCCGATCGAGGTTGCGCTCCCAGTCCGCGAGCTGGCGTTCGGCCTCGTCCTTGCCGATCCCGTAGTACTCCTGGATCTTACCGGCGAGCTGCTCGCGCTGCCCGGCGATGCGATCGAGGTCGTCGTCGGTGAGCTTGCCCCACTGCTCCTTGACTCGTCCTTTGAGCTGCTTCCAGTTGCCCTGTATGCGATCCCAGTTCACGATGACGGCTCCTTTCAGTTGTCAGCGAAACAAAATCAACGATCGTCGGCGCCGGACGCCTTGATCACGCTGATGCGCCCGTCGCCTTCGACGTACGCCTTGCGCACCCGTCGCAGATCTTCGACCCCCTGCTGCCGCAGATGGCTCATCAATTGCGCCTCCGAAAGCTCCTCCTTCTCCATGTTCCTGCGCAGCATGCGCCCGTCGCGCACGACGAGCCTCGGCGCCGTTCCGTTGATGCTCAACTGCGGGAAACGGTAATCCAGCGTGTCGATCACCCAGTTCCAGAAGAGGATGGTGCACACCAGCACGAGCCCCTCGGTAACGGACCGGTACTCGCCCGACATGCCGTTCTGCGCCGCGTCCGCAATGATCACGACCACCAGCAGGTCGGACACGCCGAGCGACCCGATCTGGCGCCGCGGCAGAATGCGCAGCAGGAAGAAGAGCGCCAGAAAAAGCACGCTCCCGCGCACCACGATCTCGAGCAGGGAGCCGCTCGGAACGAAAAGATGCGCCCAGTCGATCTGCCACGTCATGGACCCTGTCCTGCAAAGTCCATGCCTGAATCCGTCACCGGTTGCGCAGCGCACTGCATGGCCGTGCGCTCGGTAAGAATTACATTCCGCTCAGTCCGCCATCACGGCATCGGGTGGTGAACTCGAGCTCGCGCCGTTTTGGGACTCCTTGCGCGAGTCGTATTCCCGCAGCCGGTTGTAGAGCGTCTTCAGGCTGATCCCGAGCATCGCGGCCGCTTTTTCCTTGGTGCCGCCGCATTGCTCCAGCGTCGCCAGGATCAACTGGCGTTCGACGTCCGCCACCTTGCTTCCGGCGCGCACCTGGAAATACGGCCCCGTGCCGGGGCGGGATTGGCTGAGCTCGGGCGGCAGGCAGTGCTCCTCGATGACCTCGTCCGCCATGATGAATGCGCGCTGCACCACGTTTCTCAGCTCCCGCACGTTTCCCGGCCAATCGTAATTCTTGAGGCGCTCGAGCACCGGCGCGGCAAAGTCCTTGTTGCACGCCTCCACACGGTTCATCTCCGCGAGGAAGTGGTTGGCGAGCAGCGCGATGTCATCGCCCCGCTCGCGGAGCGGCGGCAGATGCAGCGGGAAGACGCGCAATCTGTAGAGCAGATCCTCGCGCAGCTTCCCTTCGGCCACCGCCTCTTCGGGAACGCGGTTGGTCGCGGCAATGATGCGCACATCGACGTCGATTTCCCGGGTCGATCCGACCCGCATGAAGACGCCCGACTCCAGCACGCGCAGCAGCTTCACCTGCAGCTCGATCGGCATTTCGGTGATCTCGTCGAGCAGCACGGTGCCGCCGCTCGCGCGCTCGAAATAGCCCTTGTGCTCGCGCGTCGCGCCGGTGAAGCTGCCGCGTTCGTGACCGAACATTTCACTTTCGATCAGGTTCGGCGAGATCGCCGCGCAGTTGACGGGCAGAAAGAGTTGTTTCCGCCGCCGGCTCAGGTCGTGTATCGTCTGCGCGACCAGCTCCTTCCCGGTGCCGCTCTCGCCGGTGATGAGCACGGTCGCCGCGGTCGGCGCCACGCGCTGAATCTGGTCGTAGACGTGCTGCATCGCCGATGCCGTTCCAAGGAGGCGCCCGAAGCGCCCGAGGCTGCGCAGCTCCTCGCGCAGCGCCCGGATTTCCGTCTTGAGATCCGCCGGCCGCGCCACGCGCGACAGCACCGCCTTCAACTGCCTGGCATTGACCGGCTTGATCAGGTAGTCCGCCGCACCGAGCCGCAGCGCCTCGATCGAGCTTTCCAGGCTCGCATGGCCGGTGATCAGCACCACCTCGGTCACGGCGCGCGACTTCACCTCCTCGAAGAGGTCCATGCCGTTGCCGTCGGGCAGCATGAGGTCGAGCAGCACGACGTCCGGATGACGCTCCGCCACGAGCTGGCGCGCTTCCTGGAGACTGGAAGCCGCCGCCACCGTGAAGCCCTCGCGCGCCACGAGCTCCGAGAGCGCGGCGAGCGTGTTGCTGTCGTCGTCTACGAGCAAGGCATGCGGCATGATCGAGGCCTCTCAGCAGGATTGCGTCTGGGATTTTCGGTTTGCGCTGCTGCGCCGGCGGTAGTGGCCACGCGCAACTCTCGGCAGGATCCCATGACGCACGCGGACAACGCTGTGAACCGCTTTTGTGCGCGAAGTTCATTTTCTCCCGCAGCGGCGGGCGCGGCTGAATCGCCATCGTTCCTGCGGGCATGAAACGCGCGATGCTGTTGCAATCCGGCGACAGGCGCGCGTAGGCTTACGTGTCGTCGCAAGGCAACGAACGCAACGGGGCACGGCTCCAATGTCGAAACCGAACGGAAAGCGGAAAGCATGGCGAAGCGGGCCAGGATCCCCTCGAACCAACGGGCGGCGGGCGATGTGCCGCCCGAAACCGGGTCACGCCCCGCGGCACACGTCACATCGCTCGACGAGGCGCGCAGCGCTGCGCTCGAATGTCAGGCGTGTTCGCTGTGGCAGTACGCAACCCAGACGGTGTTCGGCGACGGCGGACCTCGCGCCGCGCTCATGCTGGTCGGCGAGCAGCCCGGTGACAGCGAGGACCGCACGGGAAAACCTTTCGTGGGCCCGGCCGGCCATGTGCTGGATCGCGCGCTGCGCGAGGCCGGGATCGCGCGCGAGGCGGTGTACGTGACGAACGCCGTGAAGCACTTCAAGTACGTGCCACGCGGGAAGCGCCGTCTGCACAAGAAACCGGCCGAGGCCGAGATCGACGCGTGTCATCAGTGGCTCGAGCGCGAGTTCGTGGCGCCACGGCTGATCGTCGCGCTCGGCTCGACGGCCGCGCGCGCGCTGCTGGGGCGCCCGACCCCGGTCGAAGCGAACCGCGGGCGCCTCCTGTCGCCTCCCGGCGCACGCGCGAAGCTCCTCATCACGGTCCATCCCTCGGCGCTGCTGCGCATGCCGGACGAGTACAAGGCCGAGGCGTATCGGCGCTTCGTGGCGGTTCTCCGCGTGGCAGCGGACTACGTCGGCTCATGAACAAGCCTGCATCCTCGGCGCGCGCATGGTTGAGCGCGCTTACGGTACGCGCGCGCACCCTGCTGCGTCACGGAGGTCATCGTCGTGCCCTGGCCGTCGCGCTGGCGCTTGTGCTGATCGCTTCCGCGTTGTTCGTGATGTACGTCGAGGAGAAGAAGCGCGCCGTGCCGCGGGCGATCGCCGCGCTCGTGCGCGATAGCGGGAGCCGGCTCCAGGACGGTCTCCAGAACGCGCACACCGAAGGATTGGAAGCACGGGCCGCGCTCGAGGCGCATTACGCCAAAGTGGACGCGCATCTCAAGACGCTGCGCGCGATGGACGCCCGCGCCCATGAGGAGTTCGCGCGCGCCGCCGATGACTACGTCTTGACCGTGCGCGAGATCCTGAGACGTGTCGCCGCCGATCACCGCCATCGCGTGGACCTCAGCGAAAGCGTGCGGGCGCTGCAGACTCACATGCGGGCGGACAATCGCACGGGGGTCTGGATCACGCAGGCGGTACAGAAACGGGAACGGCTCGAGACGGAGTATCGCGCCTACCGGAAAACCGCCGAAGCGCTCGCGGGCCTGCTCGCGCAATACGCGGAATCGCGCGAGCGGCTCGCACGGCACTTCGACCCTTCGCTCCTGCCTGAAGGCGGGCTTGTAGGCGCAGCCCGGGAACGCGTGCTCGCGACCCTGCGTGCGACGGTGCAGGACGTGGAGCGGGCCGGCGAGCTCGCCGTCTATCGTTGATCAGTGGCGATGCCGGTAGTGGCGGTAATGGTGATAGCCGAAGTGAAACGTCGCAGCCGGGGGTCCGTAATAATAGGCGCCGGGACTGTAATAGTAGCCGTACGCGGGCGCCGGCTCGTAGGGCACGGCAACGCATGCGCTCAGCGCGAGGGCCATCACGATCGCGGCAATTGCGCCTTTCATCGAAGTCTCCTTTTCCGTTGCCCACGTCTCTTGGACGTTGGAGTCCAACATAGCGCAATGAGTGCCGCGGCGTCTGTAAGTTCTTGTAAGGATTTGTAACGGCGCGCGCGAGCAGAGACGAAGGAACCGCAACCGGCCCGCAGCTTCGGCGGGCAGGCGTGAATACTATCCGAAGGGTGTCAATCGACCTTGGCCCCGGACGCCTTTACCACCTTGCCCCACCGCGCATACTCGTCACGGATCTGGCGCGCAAATTCGTCCGGCGTGCTGGGTGCCGGGGTCTGACCGAGATTGCGGATTCCGGAAGCGACCTCCGGAGCGGCAAGGGCGCGCACGATCGCCGAGTTCAGCTTCGCGATGAGAGCGGGCGCGGTGCCGGCAGGCACCGAGACGCCATACCACTCGATTACGTTGCCGAGATCAGGGTAACCCGCTTCTACCGCGGTCGGCACGTCGGGAAGCGCTTCGTTGCGCTTGCTGCCGGTCACGCCCAGGGCTCGCAGCCTGCCCGCTTTCACGTGGGGCACGGTGGAGGTCGGGTTTGCGAACATCACGTTGACGTGGCCGGCGAGCAGATCGATCACGGCGGGTCCTGCTCCCTTGTACGGCACGTGCAGCATATCGGTCCCGGTCGTGAGCTTGAACAACTCGCCCACCAGTTGCGGCACCGCGGACGTGGAGGCAAACGTTACCTTGCCGGGCGAACGCTTCGCGAGCGCGGCGAGTTCCTGCATCGACTTCGCGGCAACGGCCGGATGCGCAACCAGGATGAAGGGCATTTCGGTCCCGCGCGAGACCGGGGCGAAATCGCGCAACGTGTCGTAGCCCGTCTCACGGTACATGTGCGGATTCACGACCAGCGCGCCCTGGTGCGCGAAGAGGAGCGTATGGCCGTCTGGCGCCGCTTTCGCTGCGAGCGCGGTGCCGATGCTCCCCTGCGCGCCGCCGCGATTGTCGATAATGATCGGCTGGCCAAGGTGCTCGGTCAACCTGGGCCCGAGGATACGGGCCAGCGCGTCGGTGCCACCGCCCGGCGGGAACGGCACGATGAACCGTATCGGGCGCGAAGGATAAGCGTCCGCTGCACCGGCGAGCGGTGCGCACGCGCTCAAGACGATCACTGCAAGCAAACGCTTCATGGCCTCCTCCTGCTCGCTAGACGCCAGAAAAATGCCGTGCGTTCATTACGCTCCGCCAATTCTCGTCAAACACGAGATCGCACACGATGCGCGTGCCCCCTAGCCATTCGCGCATGATCGGCGAGTTGACGCTGTCGTTATAGCTCCAGCTTTCGTTTCCTGTGTTGTGTAGGGAAGGTCGATGAAGACCAAATCGACCTTGCCGCCGTAGCGCGGCAGCAGACTCTTGAGGACATGAAGATTATCACCGTGAACGATGAGGTTTCCGCCGAGATCGCCCGGGCCGACGCTCTTTGATCGGCCCGGAACGAGAGGGCGATAGGGAACCGTCAAATGGTGGTTGTAAATACTCCTTCCCCTTGAATACGAGCTCCGGCATCGGCCTTCCTGTTGGGTCTTGGTGTCCTTTTCGCTATTCTCAACCGAGCGGCAACCCACAGCAAGCAACCCGTCGGTCGGGATTTGAGCCCCCAGAGCGGCTCACCCGTGCATCGTCTGCGTTAGGATAGCGGTCCCGGAGGAAAAGGAGGCTTGACGTGAACGCACACACTCGGGTTGCCGTGGTGACCGGCGCAGGAAGCGGCATCGGGCGCGCGGCGGCGCTCGCACTGCTCAAGGATGGTTATCGCGTCGCGCTGGCCGGCCGGCGTCGCGAGCCGCTCGAACAGACCGCGAACGAGGCGGGCGATGCGGCGGTGCGCTCGCTCGTCGTCCCGACCGACGTGACGGATGCGGAGTCGGTCGCGGCGCTCTTTGCGCGCGTCCGCGAGGCGTTCGGCCGCGTCGACGTGCTCTTCAACAACGCCGGCGCCAACGCGCCGGGCGTACCGTTCGAGGAGCTGCCGTACGAGCGGTGGAAGACGGTGGTGGACTGCAATCTCACCGGCTCTTTCCTGTGCGCGCAGGCGGCGTTTCGCATGATGAAGGAGCAGGACCCGCGCGGCGGCCGCATCATCAACAACGGTTCCATCTCCGCGCACGCCCCGCGGCCCGACTCCGCGCCCTACACGGCAAGCAAGCACGGCGTGACGGGGCTCACCAAGACGCTCGCGCTCGACGGGCGCAAGTACGACATCGCCTGCAGCCAGATCGACATCGGCAACGCCATGACGGAGCTCGCGGCACGTATGTCGCGCGGCGTGAAGCAGGCCGACGGCAGCGTCAAGGTGGAACCGATGATCGACGTGGCGCACGTGGGCGAGGCAGTGCGCTACATCGCGAGCCTGCCGCTCGACGTCAACATTCAGTTCATGACCATCATGGCGACGAAGATGCCGTTTGTCGGGCGCGGATAACACCCGTGTCGCCGAGCGGTGACGCGCGGCGCCATACTTTTTCTTATGGAAAATACCGCCGCGCCGTCAGCCGTGCCTGCCGCGCGATGAGAAATGTTCAGCCGCGCACCGGTCGCCAGAACTCGCCCGCCCCACGGCCGGTCTGTCAGCCTGTGTGTGGTCCGTTTGGTTCCGGGCCATTTTTTCATGGACTCGACGGAGGCACGACTCATGACGCACCTGAAGATTTCGGCGCTCGCAGTGGTTCTGACCGCGCTCGTCGCGGGTTGCTCCAGCATGACACCGCGTGAGCGCGACACGGCGGTCGGCGCCGCGATCGGCGGCGTCGGTGGCGCCGCGGTGACCGGCGGCAGCGCGCTCGGCACGCTGGGCGGCGCGGCCGCCGGCGGGTTCATCGGCCATCAGTACGGCGACGATATCCGCCGCAAGATCGACTGACGTCTGCAGTTTGTCAGGAAGCACAGATCGGCAACGCGCCGGTCTGCGTTTTTTTTTGGCTTAAGCCGGAACTTCAGTCGGGGAGTTGCGAAGGCGCGCTCAGGACCTCGGTGAGCTTGTCCGGATCGAGCGGGCGGGCATAGAGGTAACCCTGGATCTCGTCGCATCCGTTGTCCCTCAGAAAACGCAGCTGCCCCGCGTTCTCCACGCCCTCGGCGATCACGATGAGGCCGAGGGCATGGCCGAGCTGGATGACGGCGCGCGCGATCGCCGCCGCATCGGGTGAGGTGTCCACCTCGCGCGTGAAGGACTGATCAATCTTGATGCGATCGATGGGGAAGCGCCGCAGATAGCTCAGGCTCGAATAGCCGGTACCGAAATCGTCGATGGAGAGCAGGATGCCGAGCGCCTTCAGCTCCTTCAGCTTGCCGATCACCGACTCGACGTCCTGCATGACGAGGCTTTCGGTGATCTCGAGCTCGAGCCGCTCGGGCGCAAGTCCGGTGCTTTCCAGAATATCCCGCATGCGTGCGACGAGCCGCCGGTCACGAAACTGGCGCGCCGAGAGGTTCACCGCGACGTGCCCCAGCGCAAGCCCCGAGTCGAGCAGCGACTTGGCGCGCGCGCACGCTTCCTGGAGCACCCATTCGCCGATGCTGACGATGAGGTCGGTCTCCTCGGCGAGCGGGATGAAACGCGCGGGGGACACCACGCCCAGCTCGGGGTGACGCCAGCGCACCAGGGCCTCGATGCCGATCGGCACCCGGTCGGCGAGCCGGAGCTGCGGCTGGTACTGGAGAAACAGCTCGCCGCGGCCCGCGGCACGGCGCAGATTCGCCTCGAGATGGAGCCGCTCCTCGGTCTTGCTGTCGATGTCCGCCGAGTAGAAGTAGTAGCAGTTGCGGCCCTGCGCGCGCGCGCGGTGCATCGCGGTATCGGCGCGGCGCAGCAGCGTCTCCGGATCATCACCGTCCGTCGGATACATCGCGCAGCCCACGCTGCACGTCACGAACACTTCCTGCGACTGCAGTGTCATCGGCTTGCGCACGATACTGAGCAGGCGACTCATCACCTGCGATGTCGCGCCGAGATGCTCCTGGTCCATGAGCACCATGGCGAAGGAATCCGCGCCTATGCGCGAAATGGTGTCGTGTTCGCGCAGCGTCGTCCGCAGGCGTTCGGCGATCTCCTTCAGGAGGTCATCTCCCGCACCGTGACCGAGGCTCTCGTTCACGTACTTGAAGTTGTCGATGTTGAGCACCAGCACGGCGACCATGCGCTGGTAGCGCTCGCCGTAGGCGATGCCGTGGCGCAGGTGGTCGAGGAGCAGGGTGCGGTTCGCAAGGCCGGTGAGCGTATCGTGCGTCGCGCGATACACCAGCTCGTCGAGATAGTGGCGCGTATCGGTGATGTCCGTGATGAAGCCGGTGACCACCGCTGCACCGGCCGTGCCGGGGGTCGTCTTCCCGCGCTCCCACACCCAGCGCAGGCCCGCGTCGGCGTGCTGGATGCGGTATTCGACCGAGAATGCGCCGCTCGCGCGGAGCTGCTCGCGCCGCTCCGCCCAGACGCGCTCCAGATCCTCGAGCACGATCATCGCGTTCCACGACCGCACGCGGCCGGCGACGAAGTCGTCCGGCGCGTAACCGGTCAGCGTGCGGCAGCCCTCGCTGACGAAGTCCATGGTCCAGCCGACTTCGTCGCGGCAGCGATAAGCCATGCCCGGCAGGTTTTCGACCAGCTCCGCCAGCTCGTGAGCGCGTGCCTGCACGGCGTCCGCTGCGGCGAGCCTCTCGGTCACCTCGTGCGCGAAACCGATGGTGCCCTCGACCTCTCCCGCGTCCGTCAGGAGCGCGATGCGGTGCACTTCGAAACAGCGCAGACGGCCGCTCGCATCGGCGATGCACTGCTGAACGCGGGCCGCCCCGCGCGTCGCCATGATTTCGCTTTCCTCGCGCTGTGCGCGCTCCGCGAACTCGCGACCGTGGACGTCGAAATCGGTACGGCCGATGATGTCGCCGCTCTTTTGCGAGAGCGCCGGGAAGCCCGTCCTGAACGCGGTATTGACGGCGACGTAGCGTCCCGCCGTGTCCTTCACCCAGGCGGGATCCGGCAGGACATCGAGTAAGACGCGCGCCAGCGTGCGCGCTGTGTTGACGACCTGTTGCTGCTGCTCCGGCAGTGCGCCCATTCACCTCCCCGGTTATGGCGTGCCGGCCGCTATTATGCCTTGTGAACGAAGGACGCGATAGTCGGAGTGTTGCCGACAAACAGGCGCTGGCCTAAGATGTTTTCCGAACGTCCAAACGTCATCCCGGGGAATCCGATGAAACTCTACTTCCATCCCGTGTCCACCACATCCCGGCCCATCATGCTGTTCGCCGCCGAAAGCGGCATCGCGCTGGAATTTGAGCTCGTCGATCTGTTCAAGGGCGAGCAGCTCGGCGAGGCCTATTGCCGGATCAATCCCAACGGGCAGGTGCCGGTGCTCGAGGACGGCGATTTCCGCCTGACCGAAGGCGCATCGATCCTGCGCTATCTCGCCGAGAAATTCGAGTCGCCGGCCTATCCCCGGGATTTGAGAAGACGCGCGCGGGTGAACGAGACGATGGACTGGTTCAATACCGGGCTCTATCGCGATCTCGGCTACGGGTTCATCTATCCGCAGATCTTCCCGCACCTCAAGCGCCCCGACGCGAAAGTGCAGGCCGCGACGCTCGCCTGGGGTCGCGACCGTTCGCGCAAGTGGCTCGCGATACTCGATCAGCATCTCCTCGGCACCAAGCCGTTCCTGTGCGGGGACGCGATCTCGCTCGCAGACTACCTCGGATCGGCCTATCTCACGGTGGGCGAAGCGATCCGCCTCGATTTCACGCCGTGGCCCAACGTGAAGGGCTGGCTCGAACGCATGAAGGCACGGGCGCACTGGGCGAAGGTGAACGAGGCGTTCTACGCCCACCTCGTCGCGCCCTACGCGACCACGGCGTTCGAAACGCTGTAGCGTCCCACCACCGTCACGCAGGACCGCACGTGGTCGCCGGTCAGGCGGCGAGCGGCCGGTAGCGCACGCGGCGCGGCTGGTCGGCCTCGGCCCCGAGGCGCTTGCGCCGGTCTTCCAGATAGTCGGCGTAGTTGCCTTCGAACCACACCACACGGCCGTCGTCCTCGAACGCGAGGATGTGTGTCGCTACCCGGTCGAGGAACCAGCGGTCGTGCGAGATCACGACCGCACACCCCGGAAAATTTAGGAGCGCCTGCTCGAGCGCGCGCAGCGTCTCCACGTCGAGATCGTTGGTGGGCTCGTCGAGGAGCAGCACGTTTCCGCCGCGCTTCAGGAGCTTGGCGAGATGCAGCCGGTTGCGCTCGCCGCCGGAGAGCTCGCTCACGCGCTTCTGCTGATCGGCGCCCTTGAAATTGAAGCGTGCGACGTAGCTGCGGCTCGCGGTGGAGTAATTGCCCACCTGGATGACATCCTGGCCGCCCGAAATCTCTTCCCACACGGTCTTGCCGGGATCGAGCGCATCGCGGCTCTGATCGACGTACGCCATCACGACGGTGTCGCCGATGCGCAACGTCCCCGCGTCCGGGCGCTCCTCCCCGACCAGGATGCGGAACAGGGTAGTCTTGCCCGCGCCGTTCGGGCCGATGATGCCGACGATTCCGCCCGGGGGCAGCCGGAACGAAACGCCGTCGAAAAGGAGCCGGTCGCCGAACGACTTGGCGAGCCCTTCGGCCTCGATCACCAGATTGCCGAGATGGGGTCCCGGCGGAATGTAGATTTCGTTGATCTCGTTGCGCTTCTGGACCTCCGTCGAGGCGAGTTCCTCGAAGCGGGCGAGCCGCGCCTTGCTCTTCGCCTGCCGCGCCTTGGGATTCGCGCGCACCCACTCGAGCTCGACCTGCATCGCCTTGATGCGCGCTGATTCCTGGCGCGCCTCGATCTCCAGGCGCTTTTCCTTCTGTTCGAGCCACGACGAGTAATTGCCTTCCCACGGGATGCCGCGGCCGCGGTCGAGCTCGAGGATCCAGCCCGCGACGTTGTCGAGGAAGTAGCGATCGTGGGTCACAGCGATCACCGTCCCCGGGTAGCGCTCGAGAAATTGCTCGAGCCACTGCACGGAGAGCGCGTCCAGGTGGTTGGTGGGCTCGTCGAGGAGCAGCATGTCGGGCTCGGAAAGCAGCAGCCGGCAGAGCGCGACGCGCCGGCGCTCGCCGCCCGAAATGCGCGTCACATCCGCGTCCCACGGCGGCAGCCGCAGCGCGTCCGCGGCGACCTCGAGCTTGCGGTCGAGCTCCCAGCCGTTCGCGGCATCGATCTTCGCCTGCAGCTCGCCCTGCTCTTCGAGGAGCCGGTTCATCTCCTCGTCGTCGAGGGGCTCGGCGAAACGCTCGCTGATCGCATTGAAGCGGTTGATCAGCGCCATCGTCGCGGCGACCCCTTCCTCGACGTTGCCGCGCACGTCCTTTGAAGCGTCGAGCTGCGGCTCCTGGGGAAGGTAGCCGATGCGTAGCCCCGGCATCGGTATCGCCTCGCCAAGGTAGTCGCGATCGATGCCAGCCATGATCCGGAGTAGCGACGACTTGCCGGCGCCGTTCAGCCCGAGGACGCCGATCTTGGCGCCGGGAAAGAACGAAAGCGAGATGTCTTCGAGGATGACCCGCTTGGGCGGCACGACCTTGCCGACGCGCCGCATGGTGTAGACGTACTGAGCCATGACGTCAGAGGAAAATGACGGAGGATAGCCGAAACCGCACGCCGTTGTCGCGCTTCATGCGAGCTTCGAATCTTTGGTCGCGGCATGACTCTAATGCCCATCCACTCCTGGAGCTCCTCATGAACCCCCATCCATGCCTTTCGCGGGCGCGGTATCCCGCCGCCATCGCGCTCTTCGCGTTCAGCCTCATGGCGTGCGATCAACAGCTTAACGCCGCAACGGCCAAGCGTGCCGATCTGCAGCAGACGCCCATGTCCGTCGCGTCCGCTGCGAACGAGCGCCCGAGGATCACCTCCGAACAGGATCCGGTCGGCACGCGGGTCGCACAGGCGCGTGCCCCCGAGCCGGCCGAGCGCTCGGGGGCCACCCCCGGCGAGCCGCCGCGCGCCAAATCTCCGGCGGCTACGGCGGGAACGGGAAAGTCGGGCCGTCCAGTGAGCGATACGGAGCTCGCGTCCCGCGTGAAATCCGCAGTGCTGGCCCAGCCGCTGTCGGCGCTGATGTTCAACGTCAGCGTCTCCAACGGCATCGTCACGCTTTCCGGGACAGCGGACTCGCAGGAGACGCGCGAGAAAGCCGCCCGTGCGGCTTCGGAGGTGGATGGCGTGAGGTCAATCGATAACCGCATCAGTGTCGTGAGCGGTTCATAATGACGGGATGAGCGACGGCGCCCCGGCGCAGGCCCGCTTCCGCTTTCACGGCGAGCTCGCCGCCTTCCTCGCGCCTTTCCGGCGCGAGCGCGCGTTTGCGCACACCTGCGCCCGCGCGGCGACGCTCAAGCACGCCGTGGAATCGCTCGGCATACCTCATACCGAAGTGGGAAGCGTCACGGTGAACGGCGAGCGCGCGACGCTCGCGCGCAGGGTGCGTGAGGGCGACGTGGTCGAGGTCTTTCCGTGGCGCACGCCGGCGGAATGTTCAGAGGCGACGCCAACCTTTGTCGCCGACGCCCATCTCGGCGGGCTGGCGCGGCTCCTGCGCATGCTGGGCTTCGATACGCTCTACGACAACGCTTACGCCGATGACGCCCTTCTCGAGATCGCCGCCGAGGAACGGCGCGTCATTCTCACGCGGGATCGCGCGCTCCTGAAACGCCGTGAAGTGCTGCGCGGCGCGTTCGTCCACGCGCGGCGACCCGAAGCCCAACTGCGCGAAGTAGCGCGCCGCTTCGACCTGCAGCGGCGTGCGCGTCCCTTCACCCTGTGCCTGCACTGCAATCTCGCCTTGAAGCCGGTCGAGACGGCATGGGCCACGGCCCGCGTCCCCGACCGGGTGGCCGCGCATTACCGCGATTTCGTGCGTTGTCCGGGATGCGAGCGCATTTTCTGGCAGGGATCGCACTGGCGGCGCATGCGCGACATGCTGGCGGAGACCTTCACGTCTCCGGCGCCCGCCTGATGTCCGCCTATTGCATCACCAGCGCCGCGCGGCCGGTGATGAGCCCGCGTTCCAGACGCTGATGGATCGATTCCGCCTGCGCGAGCGGCACTTTCTCCGTGACGAGCGGCCAGACGTCCCCGCGCGCAACCAGATCGAGCGCATCGAGCACTTCCTGGCGGGTCGCGTAGCGGCTGCCGAGAATTTCGAGCTCCTTGCGCAGCATCGCGCCGGGCTCGACCCTGAAGGGCGCGCCGTGGCCGCCGAGCGTCACCAGCCGCCCGCCTCTGCCGAGGGCGGCAAAAGCCGCCTCGAGCGTCCCGGTGGAGCACACGAAGTCGATCGCCACGTCGATGCCCCGCCCTCCGGTCAAGTCCAGGAGCCGTTCCGCGACCTTGCCATCCGATGCATCGACGGTCGCATCGGCGCCGCTCTTCGTGCACGCCTCGAACTTCGACGCCATCACGTCGACGGCGATGACGCGCCGCGCGTGCGCCCAGCGCGCGATCATGAGCATGTGGATGCCGAGGCCGCCCCCGGCGCCGAAGACGGCCACCGTATCGCCCGGCACGATGCGCGCCTTGCGAACGACCTTGACCGGCGTCGCGATCGCATCGCAGATCACGCCGAGCTCGGAGGCGTGCTTGCGCCAGTCGAGCCCCGGCGGCAGCTTCAGGAAGTTGCGTGCCGGCAGCTTGATGTACTCCGCATAGCCGCCGTCGATCTCGCGGCCGACGTAGCCGCCGAAGTGCTCGCACAGCGTTTCACGATTGGTTCGGCACCACCGGCAGCGCCCGCAGGTGAGATAGAAATAAGCCGTCACCGCATCGCCCACCCTGAGATCATCGACGCCCGCACCGAGCGCCACGATCTCGCCCGTGATTTCGTGCCCGAGGATGCGCGGGTACTGGACCGGCACCCGCCCCGCCCGGGCGTGGTGGATGGTGAGGCCGGCGCCGCACGCCAGCACCTTCGCCACCGCTTCACCCGGCCCGGGCACCGGATCGGGAACCGTCTCCAGCACGAGCGGCGCGTTCGCCGCCTTGAGCAGCATCGCTTTCATGCCTTTCCTCCTGACGTGGGCGCTCATCTTACACCAGGCTTTTCCTGCCCCGCCGTGAGTCCATCCCGAACGCCGGACTTCTCGCTTGTCAACGCGATGCGACAGGCATAAATTGTCCCACCCACCATCGCGGAGGAGAGCCATGGCCACCACCCTGACCCTGCACGTCAACGGGAAGTCGCAGCCGGTGCGCGTCGACGACCCGCAGATGCCTTTGCTCTATGCGCTGCGCAACGATCTCGACCTGCATGGACCGCGCTTCGGGTGCGGGCTCGCGCAGTGCGGCGCCTGCACCGTGCACGTCGACGGCAAACCGGTGCGCTCGTGCACGTATCCCGTCGGGCAGGCCGCGGGCAAGAAAATCGTGACGCTGGAAGGGCTCGGCACGCCGAAGAAGCCCCATCCACTGCAGCAGGCGTTCGTCGCGGAACAGGCGGTGCAGTGCGGCTACTGCATCAACGGCATGATCATGCAGGCGGCGGCGCTGCTCGCGGAAAACAAGCGCCCCTCGGAGTCCGAAATCAAGCAGGCGCTCGCCGGCAACCTCTGCCGCTGCGGCACTCACGTCCGCATCGTGCGCGCGGTGAAGCGCGCTTCCGAAATGATGGCTTAAGGGAGGCGACCATGTTGACCGAAAACATTTCGCGCCGCGAATTCCTCAAGACCTCCGGTGCACTCGTCGTGGTCTTCAGTGTCGCGAGCCCGCTTGCCGATGCCGCGACGAAGAAGAGCTCGGCAGCGGCCAAGACGGTCGCGCTCGACCAGGTGGACGGCTTCGTCGAGATCGATGCCCGGGGCAACGTCACGGTGTACTCCGGCAAGGTCGATCTCGGAACCGGTGTGCAGACCGCGTTGGCACAGATCGCGGCGGAGGAACTGTCGGTGCCGCTCTCGAGGGTCACCGTGATCCAGGGCGACACCGCGCTCACGCCGGACCAGGGCATCACCTGGGGCAGCCTCACCATCCAGTCGGGCGGCATGCAGATTCGCCAGGCGTGCGCCACCGCACGCGAGGCGCTGCTCGATCGCGCCGCAGAGAAACTTCGCGTGGCGAAGACCGAACTCTACGCGAAGGACGGCCGCGCCTACGTGGTGGGTTCCGAGCGCAGCGTTCCCTATACCGAGCTGCTCGGCGGCAAGCGCTTCGAGATGAAGGTGAACGAGAAGGCGCCCACCAAGCCACCGTCCATGTACACCGTGGTGGGGCAGCCGGTGCCGCGCCTCGACATCCCGGACAAGGTCACCGGCCGCTTCACCTACATGCAGGACTTCAAGCTGAAAGGCATGCTGCACGCCCGCGTCGTCCACCCCGCGGCGATGAAGGCTAGCCTGCAGTCGGTGGATGACTCGGAGGCAAGGCGCCTACCCGGATACGTCGCCACGGTGCGCAAGGGCAACTTCGTCGCGGTCGTCGCGCGCAGCGAGTGGGGAGCGATACGCGCAGCCGATGCGCTCAAGACCCGGTGGTCCGACTGGCGCGGGCTGCCCGACAAGGCGAAACTCTGGGACCACGTGCGGAAGAGCAAAATCGTCAAGGATGAGGAGCTGCAGAAGGCGGGCAACAGCGCCGAGGCGATGAAAGGCGCGGCGAAGCGCCTGAATGCCACCTACGATTTCGCGGTGCATACCCACGGCTCGATCGGGCCGTCGTGCGCGGTCGCCGACTATCGCGACGGCGAGTTGCGAGTGTGGACCGCCTCCCAGGCCACGCACACGCTGCGCAAGCAGCTCGCGAAAATGCTCGACATGAAGCCCGAAGCGGTGCGCTGCACGTACATCGAAGGCGCCGGCTGCTATGGCCGCAACGGTCACGAGGACGCGGCGGCGGATGCCGCGCTCATCGCGCGCGAGCTGGGCAAGCCGGTGCGCGTCCAGTGGAGCCGCGCCGACGAGCACGGCTGGGACCCGAAAGGGCCACCCACGCTCATCGAGCACCGCGCGGGCCTCGACGGCGCCGGCAATCTGGTCGCCTGGGAAGGCGAGCTCTACGCGCCCGATCGCAGCAAGCCGTTCGCGGTCACGCTCACCACTGCGGAGCACGCCGGGCTGCCCAAGGACGATGCGTTTCCGGGCAACATCCATCAGGGCATGGCGATCCCTTACACGGTGCCGAACATCCACACCGTTGCCCACTGGCTCGCGGAGACACCGTTCCGGCCCTCGTGGATTCGCACCCCCGGGCGCATGCAGAACACCTATGCGAACGAGTGCTTCCTCGACGAGTGCGCCGCCGCGGCGAACGTCGATCCGCTCGAGTATCGCCGCCGCTATCTCAAGGACGCGCGCGGGCTGGAACTGCTCGACCGGCTCGCCAAGCTCGCGAACTGGCAGACGCGCAAAGGGCCGGCCAAAGCCGAGGGCGATTCTGCGAAAGGCCGCGGCGTCTCGTACATCAAGTACGAGCTCGTCCGCACCTACGTCGGCGTCGTCGCCGACGTAACCGTGAACCGGAAGACCGGCAAGGTGACGGTCGATCGCTTTTACGTCGCGCACGACTGCGGCCAGATCATCAACCCCGACGGGCTCAGGAACCAGATCGAGGGCAACATCGTGCAGACGGTCTCCCGCACCCTACTCGAAGACCTGCAGTGGGATGCCTCGCGCGTCACCAGCCTCGACTGGAAGACCTACCCCATCCTGACGTTCCCCGACGTGCCGGACGTGGTGATCGACCTCATCGATCGCCCGACCGAGCGGCCATGGGGCGCAGGCGAACCGGCCGCCGCCGTGGTGCCTTCGGCGATCGCGAACGCAATCTACGACGCCGTCGGGGTGCGCATGCGCTCGGTCCCGTTCACGCCCGAGAAGGTGCGCGCAGCGCTCAAGTCCGCATAGGCGAACAGGCGCTCGGTCGAGGGGCAGCGCCCGCTGCCCCTTTTTTGTTGCGCTACAATAGCGCGCTTTCGCCGCGCGGCGAGCGTCCGCCTTCCGATGCACAATCCGCCGAAAGACGTCATCTACATCCGCGGCGCGCGCCAGAACAATCTCAAGAATCTCACGCTCGCGCTGCCCACCAACGAGTTGATCGTCGTGACCGGCGTATCGGGATCGGGCAAGTCCTCGCTCGTCTTCGACACGCTCTACGCCGAGGGACAGCGCCGCTACGTCGAGACGTTTTCGCCGTACGCACGGCAGTTTCTCGACCGCATGGACGCGCCGCGCGTCGATGCGATCGACGGCATACCGCCCGCGATCGCGATCGACCAGGTGAACCCGGTGCGCACTTCGCGCTCGACCGTCGGGACGATGACGGAACTCAACGATCACCTGAAGCTGCTCTTCGCCCGGGCCGCGCGCCTTTATTGCGCCGGATGCGGCTTGCCGGTGCGCCGCGACACGCCGCAATCGATCTTCGAGGACCTCGCGCGCCGCGCGCAGGCCGCCGGCGATCCGCGGCTCGTCGTCGCCTTTCCGGTGACGGTGCCGCAGAACTTTTCGGCGGCGGAAGTGAAATCGCTGCTCGCGGCGCAGGGCTACACGCGCTTTCTTTCGGAGGACAGGCGCGCGCTCGAAGTGGTGCAGGACCGGCTGCGCATGGGAAACGCGGAGCGCGCACGCGTGATCGAGGCGCTCGAAGCGGCGCTCCGCGTCGGGCAGGGTCGCGTGAACGTGCACGTCGAATCCCCCGGCCCCATATGGCGCTACTCCGCGGATCTCCACTGCGCCGAGTGCGACATCCACTACCGCGATCCGACGCCGAGCCTCTTTTCGTTCAATTCGCCCGTCGGTGCGTGCGATACGTGCCGCGGCTTCGGTCGGGTGATCGGCGTCGACTACGGGCTGATCGTGCCCGACGCCTCGCGGACACTGCGCGAAGGCGCGGTGCGGCCGTGGCAGACGCCGAGCTATCGCGAGTGCCAGGACGACCTCGTGCAGTACGCAAAAAAGCGCGGCGTGCCGCTCGACACGCCGTGGCGCGAGCTCAGCGAAGCGCAGCGGCGCTGGGTGCTGGAGGGGGAGCCCGAGTGGGTGAGCTGGCGCAAGTCCTGGCCCGGCACGTGGTACGGCGTCGCCCGCTTCTTCAAGTGGCTCGAGACCAAGGCCTACAAGATGCATATCCGCGTGCTGCTCTCGAAGTACCGGGCGTACACGCCGTGCAAGGCGTGCGGCGGCGCGCGGCTGAAGGACGAAGCGCTGCATTGGCGGATCGGGGACAGGGCGGCCGCCGACGCGGTGCTGCCCGCGGCACAGCGCTACCGGCCACGCGGCACACGCTTCGATAACGCCGTGCTCGGCGCGCTTCCCGGACTCACGCTCCACGACGTGGCGCTGCTGCCGATCGACCGCTGTCGCGCCTTCATGGAAGCGCTGCACGCCGCGCCGCACGACGAAGCGACGGCCATGGTGCTCGACGAAATACGCGCACGGCTCAGGTATCTCACGGCCGTGGGGTTGGGCTATCTCACGCTCGACCGGCAGTCGCGCACGCTTTCCGGCGGGGAAGTCCAGCGCATCAATCTCACCACCGCGCTCGGCGCCTCGCTCGTCAATACGCTGTTCGTGCTCGACGAGCCCTCGATCGGACTCCATCCGCGCGACATGGGACGCGTCATCGACGTCATGCAACGACTGCGCGATGCCGGAAATTCGCTCGTCGTCGTGGAGCACGATCCGCAGGTCATGCTCGCGGCCGACCGCATCCTCGATATGGGCCCGGGACCGGGTGAGCGCGGCGGCGAAGTCGTCTTCTTCGGCACGCCGCACGAGCTCAAGCGCTCGCGCACGCTCACCGCGGACTATCTCGCCGGGCGGCGGCGCGCCGACGTACGGACCGCAGACCGCACGCCGGTCGCAGCCGACCGGAAGATCGAAATACTCGGCGTCACGCAGCACAACCTCAAGGCGATCGATGTCGCGCTGCCCCTCGACCGGCTGGTGTGCATCACCGGCGTCTCGGGCTCCGGCAAATCGACGCTGGTGCAGGACGTGCTCTACCCGGCGCTCCTGCGCGCCAAGGGCAAGCCGACGGAGACGCCCGGCGCGCACCGTGCCCTCACGGGCGATGCGCACATCGCCGACGCGATCCTCGTCGATCAGTCGCCGATCGGGCGCACGACGCGCTCGATTCCGGCGAGCTACGTCGGGGCCTTCGATGCGATCCGCGCACTGTTCGCAAAGCACCCGCTGGCACAGGCGCGTCGCTACACGGCGGGCACGTTCAGCTTCAATTCCGGACACGGACGTTGCCCGACGTGCGGCGGCAACGGCTTCGAGCACGTCGAAATGCAGTTCCTGTCCGACGTCTACCTGCGCTGTCCCGACTGCGACGGGCGCCGCTTCCGCAGCGAGGTGCTGGAGATCACGCTCGACGGGCGCTCCATCGCCGATGTGCTCGATCTCACGGTGAGCGAGGCGCTCGCCTGTTTTGCGGATCACGCCGAAGTGCGGCGCACACTTGCGCCTCTCGCGGCGGTCGGATTGGACTACCTGAGACTGGGGCAGCCGGTGCCGACGCTTTCGGGCGGCGAGGCGCAACGGCTCAAGCTGGCCGGTTATCTGGCGGAGGCCACCACCCCGGCGCTGCGCGCCACCCCTCCTCGTCGGAGGAGGGGAGATGCCGGCCCGGCTCAGCGCAGGGGTGCAGAGTCGACTCCGGAAAAGCGCGGAAAACTGTTTCTATTCGACGAGCCGACCACCGGCCTCCACTTCGACGATGTGACCAAGCTGCTCGGCGCGTTCCGCCAACTGATCGACGCCGGGCATTCGCTGGTCGTGATCGAGCACAACCTCGACGTGATCCGCAGCGCCGACTGGATCATCGATCTCGGACCGGAAGGCGGCGACGCCGGAGGCGAAGTCGTCTGCAGCGGAACGCCGGACGCGGTCATGGCGCACCCGCACTCGCACACCGGGAGGGCGCTGCGCGACCATGAGTCGTCGTTCGACGCGGCCCCGATTGCAGCCGAATCCACCGGGTATCCCCGCAGGCCACCCGAACCCGGCGAACGTGCGATCCGGATACATCGCGCGCGTGAGCACAATCTGAAGAACATCGACGTCGAGCTGCCGCGCGATCGCTTCACCGTCATCACCGGCGTGTCGGGATCGGGAAAATCGACGCTCGCGTTCGACATCCTCTTCGCCGAAGGCCAGCGCCGCTATCTGGAATCGCTCAACGCCTACGCGCGCCAGTTCGTGCAGGCGGCCGCGCGCGCCGACATCGACGCGATCTTCGGCATCCCGCCCACCGTCGCGATCGAACAGCGCACGAGCCGCGGCGGTCGCAAGAGCACGGTTGCCACGCTGACCGAGATCTACCACTTCCTGCGGCTGCTCTACGCCCGGCTCGGACGCCCGTATTGCCCCCAGTGCGACATCGCGATCGAGCCGCAAAGCGAGGAGGCCATCGTCGCGCGCATCCTGCGCGACTATCGCGGTGCGCGCATCGGTGTGCTGGCACCGCTGGTCGTCGCGCGCAAGGGGTACTACACCGAACTCGCGCGCTGGGCCGCCGCCCGCGGTCACACGCATTTGCGCGTGGACGGGGAGTTTCTTCCCACCGCGCCGTGGCCGCGTCTCTCGCGGTTCAAGGAGCACACCATCGAGTTGCCGGTTGCCGATATCCGCATCACGCCGGAAAGCGAGAGCACGCTCCGCGCTGCGCTGCGGCGGGCGCTCGAAGCCGGCCGCGGCGTCGTACACGTGCTCGAGGGGCTCGACACGCTCGCCCGCGCGATGGAAAAGAACGATCCGGCGCTCGTCCGCATGACGGAAGCGACGTTCTCCACGCGCCGCGCGTGCCCGGCGTGCGGCCGCGCCTTTCCCGAGCTCGATCCGCGGCTTTTCTCGTTCAACTCGCGCCACGGCTGGTGTGTCCAATGCTATGGCACCGGGCTCAAGCTCGACGAAGTCGGCTGGGAGGATGCGCGCGCGCGGACCGGAACCGAGGACCACGTGCTCGATTCGTGGCTCGAATGGCTCAACGTCGAGCAGCCATGCCCGGCATGCAACGGCAGGCGGCTCAATCGCGATGCGCTCGCGGTGCGCTACCACGATCGGTCGATCGCCGACCTGGCTGCGCTCCCGGTGGCCGGGGTGCGCGCGTTCTTCGAGCGGGTCGTCCTCGAAGGGCGCGAAGCCGAGATCGCACGCGATATCGTGAGCGAGCTGCTATCGCGGCTGCGCTTTCTCGAGGAGGTGGGCCTCTCGTATCTCGCGCTGGACCGCTCGGCTCCCACGCTCTCGGGCGGGGAAGCGCAGCGCATCCGGCTGGCGGCGCAGCTCGGCTCGAACCTGCGCGGCGTGTGCTATATCCTCGACGAGCCCACCATCGGGCTCCATCCGCGCGACAATCGCGTGCTGCTCGATACGCTGGAGCGCCTCCAGGCCAAAGGCAATACGCTGGTGGTCGTGGAGCACGACGAGGAGACGATACGCCGCGCGGCGCACGTGATCGACCTGGGGCCGGGCGCGGGGCGCCGCGGCGGCGAAGTCATCGCAACCGGCTCGGCAACCGATCTCATGCGGCAGCCGGCATCGGTCACCGGCCGGTTCCTCGCCGCGCCGCTGCGCCATCCGCTGCACCCTCCGCGCCCGGTGAGCCGCGACACGGTCGCGCTCGAAATCGTCGGCGCGACGCTGCACAATCTCAGGGACGTTTCCGTGCGGTTTCCGCTCGGGCGGCTCATCGGAATCACGGGCGTCTCGGGATCGGGCAAGTCCACGCTCGCGCGCGACGTGCTCTACCGCAATCTCGCCGACGCGCTCGCCTCCGCGCGCAAGCATCGCGGCACGGGCGGATTCCCGACGTTCGGCTGCCGCAAGGTCGAAGGATGGCGGCACATCGACCGGGTACTGGAAGTCGATCAGACGCCGATCGGCAAGACGCCGCGCTCCTGTCCCGCCACCTACGTCGGATTCTGGGACGCGGTCCGCCGGCTTTTCGCGGAAGTACCCGAAGCGCGCATGCGGGGTTACACCGCAAGCCGCTTCTCGTTCAATACACCGGGCGGCCGCTGCGAGACCTGCGAGGGACAGGGCCTCAGGAAGATCGAAATGAGCTTTCTGCCCGACGTGAAGGTTCCGTGCGAGACCTGCCACGGGGCGCGCTTCGACACCGAGACGCTCGCCGTCCGCTTCAAGGGCCGCTCGGCGGGCGAAGTGCTCGCGATGAGCGTGGACGAGGCGGTGGACTTCTTCAGTGCCCAGCCTGCGATCCACCGCTGCCTCAAGCTGTTGCAGGACGTGGGGCTCGGCTATCTCACGCTCGGTCAACAGAGCCCGACGCTCTCGGGCGGGGAAGCGCAGCGCATCAAGCTCGTCACCGAGCTTGCGAAAGTCGGCGGCAGGACAGGCGCCCATCACACGCTCTACGTGCTGGACGAGCCGACGGTCGGCCTGCATATGGCGGACGTGGAGAAGCTCGTGCGCGTGCTGCACCAGCTCGTGGACGCGGGAAATACCGTGGTCGTCATCGAGCACAATCTCGATATCATCGCGGAGTGCGACTGGCTGATCGACCTCGGACCCGAGGGCGGTGATGCCGGCGGCCGCGTGGTCGCGCAGGGCACTCCGGATCATCTCGCGCAGCTCGCCGCGCGCGAGGCGGCCGCGCCCGTGGCAACGGTCTCGCACACCGCCCGCGTGCTCCGCGAATTCCTTGCGAGTCGCCGCGCTCAACATGCGCGTCAGGAAAAGCGATGCGTTCCAATGTGACCAGAACCATGCCGCACCTCGAGCCGGGACCCGCCTGGCGCGGTTTCACCGCGCGCGCGCTCATGCTCGCGCTCGCGGGATGCACCGCGGTGCCGACCGTTGCACCGCCGCCGGCGACCGCGCCCGCCGTGACCAAAGTGCCGGTCTCCTCGGCCGACGGAAGGTGGGAGCTTGTGACCTCCACCTTCATCGGCGCCGGACGCATACCGGGCGTCGCGCGTGCAACGCTCGCGTTCGAGGACGGTCGCCTCGCCGCATTCAGCGGTTGCAATCAGGCACAGGGCTCGGCCTTTCACGTCGAAGGGCGGCTCGAAGTGGGCGCGCTCAGCACGACGCGGCGGGGTTGCCCCGAGCCGCTCGCCACCTTCGAGACGCGCTTCTTCAAGCTGCTGCAGTCGAATCCCGTCTACCGCGTCGAAGACGAAACGCTGACGCTCCTCGACGGGCAGCACAGCGCGCGCTTTCGCCGCGCGGCGGCGAGCGGCGCTTCCACACCCTGAGCGGGTACAATCGAGCGGTGAGCGCAAATGCGAAAGGACTGAGCGAGACCGGCGTCGAGCACGACCCGGTCGCGCAGTTCGCTTCGTGGTACGACGAAGCGTGTGCAATCGAGAAGCCGCTGCCGCATGCGGTTGCGCTCGCGACCGCGACCCGCGGCGGCGTGCCCTCGGTGCGCATGGTGCTGCTCAAGGGATTCGATACTCACGGCTTCGTCTTCTTCACCAATTACCTGAGCCGCAAGGGCCGGGAAATCGACAGGAACGACCGTGCGAGCCTGCTCTTCTATTGGGGAACGCTGGAGCGGCAGGTGCGCATCGAGGGGCGCGTCGCCAAGGTCGCGGCGCGTGAATCCGACGAATACTTCCGCACCCGCCCCCGCGGCAGCCAGCTCTCGGCCTGCGCGTCGCCGCAGAGCGAGGTCATTCCCGACCGCGCCGATCTCGAGCAGCGCTACGCGGCGGCCGCGGCGCGCTATCCCGACCTAGTCGAGCGCCCGCCGCAGTGGGGCGGCTACCGTCTCGTCCCGACCCAGTTCGAGTTCTGGCAGGGGCGGCCCGACCGGCTGCACGACCGCATCCGCTATCGGCGCGCGCGCAACGGGACCTGGCGCGTCGAGCGGCTTGCACCCTGAAGGCGCATCAGGCCATCGTGGCGACCGGCTCGCGCATCGTCACGAATTCCTCGGCCGTCGTCGGATGGATACCGATCGTGGCGTCGAACTGACGTTTGGTCGCGCCGCATTTCAGTGCGACGGCGAATCCCTGCACGATCTCGCCCGCATCGGGTCCGACCATGTGCACGCCGAGCACGCGCTCGCTTTCCTCGTCCACCACGAGCTTCATCAGCACCTTTTCCGCCCTGCCGGTCAGCGTGTGCTTGAGCGGCGTGAACGACGTGCGATAGATCACGGGACGGTAGCCCCGACGCTGTGCCTCGGCTTCGGACAGTCCGACCGACGCCACATTGGGGTGGCTGAAGATCGTGGTCGGGATGTTTTCGTAGTCCACGATCCGTCCGGCGGGATTGAACAGCCGCTCGGCCACCGCCATGCCCTCCGCCAGCGCGACCGGCGTCAACAGCACGCGGTCGATCGCATCACCGATCGCGTGGATCGATGCGACGCTCGTCTGGAAATTGGCGTCCACCACGACTGCGCCGTTCTCGCGCAGTGTCACCCCGGCGCGCTCGAGACCGAGCCCGCGCGTGTTGGGCTGCCGGCCCGTCGCCAGCATGACGCCGTCGCATTCGATGCGGGTCCCGTCGCTCAGCAGGGCCGCATACGGCGCGCCGCGCTCGATCGCCGCGATGTTGCGGTTATAGAGGATGCGCACGCCTTTCGCCGCCATCTGCTCTCCCAGAAAGCGGCCGAGATCGGCGTCGAAGGCGCGCAGCAGCCGGTCGCTGCGGTAGACGAGCGTCGTCTCGGCGCCGAGCCCGTTGAAGATCGATGCGAATTCGACCGCGATGTAACCGCCGCCGACCACCACCACCCGCGGCGGCAGCTCGGGAAGGTGAAACGCCTCGTTCGATGTGAAAGCGAACTCCGCTCCCGGAATGAGCGGCCTCACCGGCCAGCCGCCGGTCGCGACGAGAATATGTTCCGCCGTGTAACGCCCGCCGCCCGCCTCCACCGTGTGTGCGTCCACGACGGTGGCGCGCGTGCGCAAGATCTCGACGCCGGAAGCGCGAAGAAGCCGTTCGTATACGCCATTGAGCCGCGCGATCTCGCGGTCCTTCGCTGCGATGAGCGCGCTCCACTCGAATCGTGCCTCTCCGGTCTGCCACCCGTAGCGCGTGGCGTCCTCGAAGTCCTCGTGGTAATGCGCCGCATACGTGAGGAGCTTCTTGGGAATGCAGCCCGCGTTGACGCAGGTGCCCCCGAGGTAGCGTTCTTCGGCGATCGCGACGCGCGCCCCGAATCCCGCGGCCCAGCGCGCGGCGCGCACGCCGCCGGAGCCCGCGCCGATGATGAAGAGATCGTAATCGTATCGAGCCATAGCGCCCTCTGCATGGACAGCGGCTGCAATGATAATCGAACGCCGGAGCGCGTACCCGAAGAGCGCACGGGCAACGCCGTGATATCATCGTCGCGGCTCATGACGCCGTAATGGAGCGCGGAATGCGGAACATCGCCGCTCGGCTGCAATGCAGGTTCCGCGCGCTCTAGGCGGTGCCCGATCATGAGAGTGTGGCCGCTCACGCGCGAGCTCGCGGCGCCGCTTGTCATCCTGGTCGCGGCCTGGCTCGTCGCTCCTCACGCCTCCGCGCTCCCCGCCTCGCTCGCCGGGCTGCGCCAGCATGGCCCCTATCTGGTCATCGCGCTCGGCATTGCGCTCAGCATCGCGTTCAAGCGCGGACGCGTGCTGCTCGCACTGCTTACGCTCGCCGCGGCGCAGCTCGCGCGGCACGCGTATCTCCATCCCGGAGCGGCGACGGATGCGGCGTACACGGTGTTCGCTGCGCTGTGTCTTTTCGTTCCATTCAACCTGGCGGCGCTCAGCCTGATCGCGGAGCGGGGTATTTTCAACCGGCACCTCGCGCAGCGTGCTGCCGTGCTGCTCGCACAGATGTTCCTGGTCGCATGGCTGGTACGCCATCGTCACAATGCGTTTGCGGAAGCGATATATGCGACGCTTGTCGAGACGCGGCTTCTCGCAAGGTCGCCGCTGCCGCAGATCGGGATGCTCGCCCTCGCGATCGCTTTCGGCATCGCGCTCGCGCGCTGGTTTGCGCGGCGCTCGGCGATCGACCTGGGCCTCACGGGCGCGCTCGCCGCCTTCGCGCTCGCCGCGCATGGCGTCACTACGCACACGGCGTTCGAGACGTACCTCTCTGCCGCGGCGCTCATCCTGGTCGTCGCGGTGCTGCAGGACACCTTTCGCATGGCGTTCCGCGACGATCTCACCGGGCTGCCGAGCCGCCGGGCGCTCAACGAACGGCTCGCGAGCCTGCCGCGCCGCTACACGATCGCGATGCTCGACGTGGATCGCTTCAAGGGACTCAACGACCGCTTCGGGCACGACGTCGGCGACCAGGTATTGAAGATGGTCGCGACCCGCCTCGCGCGCGTGGGCGGGGGCGGCACGGTCTACCGCTACGGCGGCGAGGAATTCAGCGTGGTCTTCCCCGGCAAATCGGTCGAGGAAGCGCTGCCGCACCTCGAAACGCTGCGCCGGGACGTCGCCGATTACCGGCTCGAGCTGCGCCATCCCGGCCGTTCGGAAGCGCCCGGCGTGGAGAAAAAGCGCCGTTCCGAGCGCGAAGGTCGGTCCGTCGCCGTCACGATCAGCATCGGTGTCGCGGATTCCGGTGACGGCTCCGCGACGCCGCAGGACGTGATCCAGGCCGCCGACCGCGCGCTGTACCGGGCGAAGAACCGCGGGCGCAACCAGGTGAGCCGCTAGCAAGTATGCCGCTACAATTCTTCACCACGCTTGCGCCATAACGCACATGAGCCCCATGACCCGGCTGCTGGTGGCGGCCATCGTCTTTCTCGCGGCCCATTGCGTCTCGAGCACGCCGCTGCGGCCGCGTCTCGTGCGCGCCCTCGGCACGAACGGCTACCTGCTGCTCTACAGCTCGGTCGCGTTCGCGACGCTGGGCGCCATGGTATGGGCATACTACCGCGCACCGTACATCGGGCTGTGGCCGCCGCTGCGCGAGTTGCCGCTGGTCGTCATGCCGCTCGCATTGATGCTCGTGGCCTGCGGGCTCTCGACGCCGAATCCCACCATGGTAGGCGGGGATCGCCTGCTGCGTAGCGCCGATCCGGCGCAGGGCATCCTGCGCATCACGCGCCATCCGCTCATGTGGGGGATCGCGCTGTGGGCGGTGAGCCACGTGCTTGCGCGCGGCGATGTCGCAGCGCTCGTGTTCTTCGGGAGCTTCGCGGCGCTTGCGCTCACCGGCACGGTCCTGATCGACCGGCGCAAGCGTGCAACGCTCGGCGATGAGTGGCAGCGCTATGCCGCTGTCACCTCCAACCTCCCGTTCGCGGCGATACTCGCCAGTCGCAACCGCTTCAGCGCGCGTGAAATCGGATGGATACGACCGCTCGCGGGTCTCGCGCTCTACGCGGTCGTGCTATGGCTGCACCCCATGCTGTTCGGAGCGCGCCCGTATTAGGCGCGAAGCGGCGTTACAGGAAGTGCGTCGCGATCCACCACGCGATCGCCGCCACGAAAGCGGAACAGGGAATGGTCAGTAGCCACGCCCACACGATGTCGCCCGCAATCCCCCAGCGCACCGCGGAGAACTTGTGCATGGAGCCGACCCCGACGATTGCGCCGGTGATGGTGTGCGTGGTCGAGACCGGAATGCCGAAACTGGTCGCCAGAAACAGCATCATCGCGCCGCCGGTTTCCGCGCAGAACCCGCCGACCGGCTTCAGCTTGGTGATGCGCTGGCCCATCGTCTTCACGATGCGCCAGCCACCGAAGGCGGTGCCGATCGCGATGGTGACGTAGCAGGCCACGACCACCCACATCGGGATCGGGTCGGTGGGGCGCAGCGTCCCGGCGGCGAGCAGCAGCATCCAGATGATGCCGACGGTCTTTTGCGCGTCGTTGCCGCCGTGTCCCAGGCTGTAGAGGGAGGCGGACACGAGCTGCAGCCGCTGGAACCAGCGATCGATCCTGCGCGGCGTAGATCGCATGAAGAGCGCAGACACCACCGCCATGAGGATCGCCCCGAAGAGAAAACCGAGCAGCGGCGAGATGAAGATGAAAGCGACGGTCTTGAAAATCCCGCTCGGGACGAGCGCCCAGCTCCCCGCCTTCGCCAGCGCCGCCCCGATCAGCCCGCCGATCAGCGCGTGCGAGGAGCTCGAAGGAATGCCGTAGTACCAGGTGATGATGTTCCAGGCGATCGCCCCGGAAAGCGCGCCCAACACGACGTAATGATCGACCACCTCGGGGTCGATGATGCCCTTGCCGACGGTCGTCGCGACCTTGAGGTGAAATACGAACAGCGCGGCGAAATTGAATGCCGCTGCGAGCAGCACCGCCTGGTGCGGCTTCAGCACCCGCGTCGACACGACGGTCGCGATGGAGTTCGCCGCATCGTGGAAGCCGTTCATGAAGTCGAACGCGAGCGCGACCACGATCAGGAACACCAGCACCTCGAAACTCATGCGCGCACTGCCTGTAGTTGTTGTTGTTCGGCCGGGCGGATCAGGAATTCTCCAGCACGATTCCCTGGATGATGTTGGCGACGTCCTCGCAGCGGTCGGTCACGGTCTCGAGGTGCTCGTAGACCGAGCGCAGCTTGATCAGCTCGCGCACGTCGGGCTCCTCGCGAAACAGCCGCGCGATCGCCGCCCGCATGACATGGTCCGCCTCGGACTCGAGCCGGTCCATGTCGGCACAGTGCTGGAGGATCTGCGCGGCATGGTCCATGTTGGACAGGAGCACGACGCTTGCCTTTACCTTCTCGCAGCACGCGACGCAGATGTCGGCGAGGCGCTTGCCCTCCACCGTCGCATGGCGCACGCCGTAGAGGAACATGAGCTGGGCAGCATCCTCGATGAGATCGAGGATGTCGTCCATGCGCGTGATGAGCTGGTGGATGTCCTCGCGGTCGAGCGGCGTGATGAACGTCTTGTGCAGGAGCTCGATGGTGGCCCGCGTCACCTTGTCGGCGCGCTTCTCCACCGACTCGATGTTATGGGCGCGGCGCTCGAGATCGTCCCCGCTCGCCATGAGCGCCGCGAGCTCGCGGCTTCCCTGCACGATGAGATCGGCGTGCTCGTTGAAATACTCGAAGAAACGGCCTTCGCGCGGCAACAGGCGGCCCAGCATGTGTCCCTCTTTTCCGGAAAGCATCCTCCCGCGCGCCAAGCGACTCGCGGCGGGCGTGCGCTGAAGGTTGAGGAGGCGCAAGTGTACCCGGTTTCGCTCCCTGCTCAAACCCGCTGCCGCACCGCGCGACGCCCTGGCGGCCGGCGTGCCGGTTCACGTCGGGACAGCGCCGCGCCGTTCATGCATACTTCGGCCCGTGGCTTCCCCGCCGACTGCGCGTTCCTGGCTCGACTGGCTGCTCGCATGGTACTTCGTGAGCGTATGGGGCTCGGGATTCCTCGCGACCAAAGTCGGACTGCAGCACGCCGCGCCGTTCACTTTCCTTACGCTGCGCTTCGCCTTCGGCATAGCGTGCCTGCTGCCGGTCATCCTGCTGATGCGGCCGCGCTTTCCCGCGTCGCGCGCCGAGCTCGGACACGTCGTCGCCGCGGGCCTGCTCATGCACGCGGTGCACCTCGGCGGCAGCCATTACACCCAGTATCTCGGCATGTCGGCCGGCATCACCGCCGTACTGCTCTCGGTGCAGCCGCTCGTGACGGCGCTCATCGCCGCACGCTGGATGGATGAAACGCTCGCGAAGCGGCAATGGCTCGGTATCCTCGTAGGACTCGCGGGTGTGACGCTCGTCGTCTGGCACAAGATCGACGTGCGGGAAGCGACCTTGGGGAGTCTGGTCGCGGTGACGGTGGCGCTCGCCGGTGTCACCGCCGGCACCCTTTACCAGCGCATCTTTTGCCCGCTCGTGGACCTGCGCTCCGCCACGCTCGTCCAGTTCGTCGCCACGCTGACGGTGCTCGCTCCGTTGTCCTTCGCGTTCGAGGACATGCAGGTGCGATGGTCGTTGGCGCTCGTCGCCGCCATCGCGTTCCTCGTGATCGGCGCTTCCATGCTCGCGGTGAGCGCGCTGCACCTGCTCATGCGGCGCGGACAGGCCGCCCGGGTGACGAGCCTCGTCTATCTCACGCCGATTTTCGCGGTGGTGCTGGAGTGGCTGATGTTCGACGTAGTCCCTTCGGGTCTCAGCATGGTCGGCATCGCCACGACATGCGGCGGTGTCGCGCTCGCGATGTGGCGCCCGACGCCCCGGCCCGCCTGACGCAGCGCTACAAAAGAAAACGACCGGCCCGCATCGCGGCGCCGGTCGTCCCGTATTACGCTGCGATTGCGATTACTTGAGGTGCTTGTTGACGAGCTTCGTCATCTCGAACATCGAGACCTGCCGCTTGCCGCCAAACACTTCCCTCAGCTTGTCGTCGGCGTTGATCATGCGCCTGTTCTTGCTGTCCTGCAGGCCGTTGCGCTTGATGTAGTTCCAGATCTTCTTCGTCACCTCGGTGCGCGGCATTGCACTGTTGCCGATCACCGCGCCCAGCGCGGCGCTCGGCTGCATCGCCTTCATGAAAGCGGCATTCGGTTTGCGTTTCGCTCCGCTCTTCTTCTTCGCGGCGGTTTTCCTGGACTTTTTCTTTGCGGCCATTGATCGTCTCCCGTTAGTGGTTCTGTGATGAGCAGCTCGTCGGTTCGTCTCTTATTTCGCCCTGCCTGTACCGTTTGGCACGGTGGGGGAAGAATGCCGAGGCCCAATCCACTTGTCAATCTCTTTTGTGCGTATTTGCCTCGCGAATGCGCGGCATTTTCCCTCGGGCGGCGCCATGCCGCGCGCATCGATGCGGTCGCCGCCGCATCACGCCGATTCACTTCGATTTGATGCCGGCGCGAGGGCCGGCGAGAATACGCTTAACGTCAAGGGGGGTGGGCACCGATGCAACTCGCTCCGGAAGAGCAAAGGGAAATCAACAGGCTAGTCGCCGAGACCGAAGCGCGGAGCGGCGCTCAGGTGCTCGTCGTCATCGTCGGGAAGGCGGATGCGTATCCCGAGATTCCCTGGAAAGCGTTCTCACTGGGCTCCGCGTTCGCCGCGCTCGTCCTGATACTCGACATGACGCAGGGCGGCGTGGCGGACGCATCACCGCTCGTCTCGATGGCCCTGCCGCTCGCGGCGGGCGCCGCACTTGCGTTGCTGGCGATCCTCCTCCCGGGTTTGGCGCGGCTGTTCGTCTCGCGCCTGCGGGCGCAGGCAGAGGTCCGTCAATACGCCGAGGCGGCATTCCTCGAGCGCGGCGTATGCGAGACCCGCGATCGCAGCGGCGTGTTGATCCTGATCGCCCGCTTCGAGCGCATGGCGGTCGTGCTCGCCGACTCCGGCGTCCGCCGTCACGTCTCCGAGGATAAGCTCGACGCCGCGGCGGCGCAGATGACACCCCTCGTCCGTCGTGGCCGCATGGCAGCCGCGTGTGCGGCGGGGCTCGGCACGCTCACGACTCTGGTGGCAGGCGCCCTGCCGCGCTCGAGCGCGGACGAGCTTCCCGGCGCGCTTTTCGAGGAGCGCGGCGCATGAACACCTTTGCCTCAGCCTGGAAGATCCTGCTTGTCGCGCTCCTTGCCGCAGGGTCCGCGCGGGCCGCCGACATCCCGTATCTGACCGGCCGCGTCGTGGACAATGCGGAAATCCTGTCGTCCGCGGCGCGGGTCCGCCTCACCGGCGCGCTGAAGGCGCACGAACAGCGCACGACCAATCAGATCGCGGTGCTGACCGTGCCCACCATACAGGGAACGAGCATCGAGGAGTACGCGGTTGCGGTCTTCGAGCAGTGGAAGCTCGGCTGGAAAGGCAGGGACAACGGCGTGCTCGTCGTGGTCGTTCCGCACGACCGCCGGATGCGGATCGAAGTGGGCTATGGGCTCGAAGGCACGCTGACCGACCTCGCCGCGAGCCGCATCATCCGGAACGTCATGACGCCGCAGTTCAAGGCGGGCGACTTCGATCGCGGGATCGAGGACGGCATCGGCGCGATCATCGAACTCCTCGAGGGCCGCGCCGAACCGCCGCAGGCGACATCCCCTGCCGCGAAAGCGGGCGAAGAAGTCGCCTCCGGCCTCCAGGTGCCCGACCTGCCGCTCACCGAGCGCATTCTCTTCGGCGCCTTCATCTTCGGCATCATCGGGCTCTTCACCATCATCGGTGTCGTCACGCCGGGGATGGGATGGTTCCTCTACCTCTTCCTGATCCCGTTCTGGGCAATGTTCCCGATCGTCATCGTCGGTACCGAAGGGGCCCTCACCCTGCTCGGTATCTATCTGGTGGGATTCCCGCTCGCGAAGCTTCTCCTGGCGCGTTCCGCCTGGGACGAGAAGGCCCAGCGCGACTTGAAGACAAAGGGCCGTGCCACACTCGGCGGGTTTGCGTTCGGCGGCAGTAGCGGCAGCGCGAGCTCGAGCTGGAGTTCCGGCTCCAGCAGCTTCTCGGGCGGCGGCGGACGCTCCGGCGGAGGCGGCGCTTCCGGAAGCTGGTGAGCGCTCAGGCCGGCTTCTTCAGCTTTTCGAGGAAATGCTTGCGGAATTTCGCGACCTTGGGCGCCACCACGAACTGGCAATACGGCTGGTAGGGATTGCGGGCAAAGTATTCCTGGTGATACGCCTCGGCACGATAGAACGGGCCCGCAGGGACGATTTCGGTAACGATCGGGTCGCGCCACAGTCCCGCGCCGCCGAGTCGCCCGATAACGCGCTCGGCCTGTGCCTTCTGTACCGGGGTGTGATGGAAGATCACCGAGCGATACTGGGAGCCAACATCGTTGCCCTGCCGGTCGCGCGTCGTCGGATCGTGGATCACGAAAAAGACTTCGAGGATCTCTTCGAAAGAGACGAGCGCCGGATCGAATCGGAGCTGCACCACTTCGGCGTGCCCCGTCCGGCCGCTGCAAACCTCCTCGTACGTCGGGTCCGGTTTCGATCCGCCCATGTAGCCCGACTCCACCGACTCCACGCCCCGCAGCCCGTCGTATACCGCTTCCAGGCACCAGAAACAGCCCCCGCCGAGCGTGGCGACTTCCCTGACACCCGCGCCTGCATCACCCGTTGCCATCCCGCATTCTCCAGCGCACTACCGCGATTTCCCTCGCGATTATAGTCGCCGGAGCGGCGTGGGCCTTACGGTGATAGGCGCGCCGAGATCGAATGACGGCCCGCGAAGTTGCGGGCCTGCGGCACCACCGGCCGGGTGGCCGACTGCAACTCGCGAGCCTGCCACCAGGCACGAAAGAGCAGTCGCTGTGCCGGATCGAGCGATACATGACGGCGCACCACCCGTCCCATGCGCTGCACGAATTCCGCGTAGTCGATCTCCGGGAACGGCACGCTGCCGTACCAATACGAGGCACCGAGACGGGCATGGGCAAGCCGGACATGCACGTCCCGCGCTCGGCGGGCGCACGCTACGATGGTCCGGTAAGTCGCGAGGAGGCCCATGTGTTTCGTGCGCTCCATGCGCGAGAACAACTCGCGAAACCGGGTAAAGTGCGCTGCCTCGCCGTCGCCCATCCGGTAGAGCCGGGATCGCAGCTCGGGATCATCGGCCGCCGCGCCGAGCGCCCGGTAGAAGGCGCTCGCCTGCGCAGCAGCGACCCCACATGCCAGTGCTTTCGCTGCCGCGCAATCGGCTTCGCGATGCGCGCCGACGAGCGGACGGTATGCCGTCTCGAAGGCGGCATACGCCCCCGCCCAGTCGAATTCCGGCCAGGTGGCCTCGATGTATGTCCGCGCCTCGATCCCGTGCCCGTATTTGGTACGCCACCAGTTTTCCTCGATCCACCTGCGGGTGTCGGGCTCGCCGCTGAAGACGTTCACGAGGACCCGGGCGTGCATGGGAATGGCGGTTTCGAGGAACGACGCCGCAGCGAGCCCGTAGAACACGAGGCCGTTATGGCGGGTAAGGAGCTTGTAACCGGGCAGCGGCTCGCGGCGGCTCATCGCGCTGGCGCTCAGAACGTCGTTCATGGCTCTCCTCCCGCGGTCGGAACGCGCCTTGAGCCCGGCGCGTGGAGCGGTATTCTTGCCGGCGAGTCAAACCGGAGCAAGCAAGGCGCGCAACGTCGATGCGCGTTTGCCTCGCGGTAGCGTTAGGTGCTACTTTTTCAGCGCACCGGAGGAGCGGAGGAGGGGCGCGAATGGCGGGAAGCGCGGCGCTGGTCGATGTGCTGAAGCGGGAGCTCAGGCTCCGCGGCATCACCTACGCGCAGCTCGCGCGCGGCCTCAGCCTGAGCGAAGCAAGCGTAAAGCGCATGTTCTCGCGCCGCGCCTTCACGCTCTCGCGCATCGACGCGATCTGCCGCATCGCCGACATCGATTTCGGCGAGCTCGCGCGCGCCGTGAGCCGCGAGGAAGCGCAGCTCTCCCAGCTCACCTACGAGCAGGAAAAGGAGATCGTTTCGAACCGCAGGCTCTTCCTCGTCGCGGTGTGCGCGCTGAACCACGTCACCTTCGAGCAGATCGTCAAAACGTTCGACATCAGCCGCGCCGAGTGCACCGCGCTCCTCACGCGCCTCGACCGCCTCAAGTTTCTCGAGCTGCAGCCGGGGAACCGCATCAAGCTCCTGGTCTCGCGCACGTTCTCGTGGCGGCCCGACGGCCCGATCCAGCGTTTCTTCAACGAGCAGGCGCACAACGAGTACTTCCGTTCGCGCTTCGACCGCCCGGGAGAATTCATGCTGGTGGTGAACGGCATGCTGACGCAAGCCTCGAGCCTCGGCATGGTGGAGAAGCTGAAACGCGTGGCGCGGGAGTTTTCCGCGGCGCATCAGCAGGATCTCACGGCAGCGCTCGGCGAGCGCGCCCCGATGAGCCTGCTCGTCGCGATCCGCCACTGGGAGCTGCAGGCCTTCGCCGACCTGCGGCGCAAGGAGCGCGCCCGGTGCGTCTCCCGTCCGGTGTAATGCGGGATCGACGCGCGCGACCAAGGGCTGCTAGGCTCTCGTTTTCCAACCAGGAGGTGGCATGAATTTCCTACGCATCGCTCTCGCAACGCTCGCTCTCGCCCTCGGTTTCGGCGCGACGGCGGCACACGCGCAAGGCTCCGCGGCCCCCAAGCCGGGCGCCACGGCCAAAGCCACGTTCGCCGGCGGCTGCTTCTGGTGCATGGAGGAGGCGTTCGATCCCGTACCCGGCGTGCTCGCGACGATCTCCGGGTACATGGGCGGCAAGACCAAGAATCCGACCTACGAGCAGGTCTCCACCGGCCGAACGGGGCACGCGGAAGTGATCCAGATCGAGTACGACCCCAAGCGCGTAAGCTATGAGAAGCTGCTCGAAGTGTTCTGGCGCAACATCGATCCGACGCAGCGCGACGGCCAGTTCTGCGACTTCGGCTCCCAGTATCGCAGCGGAATCTTCTACCACGACGTCGAACAGAAGCGGCTCGCGGAGGCCTCGCGCTCGGCGCTCCTCAAGTCCAGGCCGTTCAAGGGCGAAATCGTCACAGAAATCACGCAGGCGGCCGAGTTCTATCCCGCCGAGGACTATCACCAGGACTACTACAGGAAGAACCCGGTGCGTTACAAGTACTACAAGACCGGCTGCGGCCGCGCCGCGCGTCTCAAAGAGCTCTGGGGATAAGCGCAGACACGTACCGGATCAATCGGCGCGGTGATACTGCGCGACGCGCTCGACCTCGTTCTTCGAGCCCAGGATGACGCCGATCCGCTGATGCAGCGCTTTCGGCTGGAGGTCCAGGATGCGCTGACGGCCGTCGATCGCCGCGCCCCCCGCCTGCTCGACGATGAATGCCATCGGGTTCGCCTCGTACATGAGCCGCAGCCGGCCTTCCTTGTGCTTCGCGTCGCGCGGGTACATGAAGATGCCGCCGCGCGACAGTATGCGGTACACGTCCGCCACCATCGAGGCCACCCAGCGCATGTTGAAGTCCTTGCCGCGCGTCCCGCTCTTGCCGGCGAGGCACTCGTCGATGTAGCGCCTGATGGGCGGCTCCCAGTTGCGGGCGTTGGACGCGTTGATCGCGAATTCCTGCGTGTCTTCCGGTATCACGATGCGCGGCTGCGTCAGGATGAACGACCCCATCTCGCGGTCGAGCGTGAAACCGACGACGCCGTTGCCGACCGTCAGCACGAGAATGGTCGCGGCGCCGTACACCGCGAAGCCCGCGGCGACCTGCCGGTTCCCGGGCTGGAGAAACGCCTTCTCGTCGGGCTCGGTCACGCCCTCGGGGCAGCGCAGCACCGAGAATATGGTGCCGACCGAGATGTTGACGTCGAGATTCGACGAGCCGTCGAGCGGATCCATGAGGAGCAGGAACTCGCCTTTGGGATACCGGTTCGGAATCTGGTACGGCACATCCATTTCCTCGGAGACCATGGCCGCGAGCTGACCGCCCCATTCGTTCGCTTCGACCAACACTTCATTCGCAATGACATCGAGCTTCTTCTGCACTTCGCCCTGCACGTTGTGCGTGCCGACCGCATCTCCGATGCCGGCGAGCGGCCCCTTGCTTACCGTGTGGCTGATCGCCTTGCAGGCGCGCGCGATGATTTCGATCAGCAATCGGAGCTCCGGCGAGACCGTACCGTGATTGCGTTGCTGCTCGATGAGGTACTGGGTAAGCGTGACGCGACGCATGGAAAGTCTCCTGATGTTGCGGCTGGCAGGCCGAATTATGCGTCTTCCGCGCGCGCTTTGCAGCAGCGATGAAGCGTCTGATCCTCGTCGGCGGCGGCCACAGTCATGTCGAAGTCCTTCGGCGCTTGGCCCTGTCGCCGCTGCGCGACGCGCGCGTGGTGCTGGTGAGCAGCGAGCGCCAAACGGTCTATTCCGGCATGCTGCCGGGATACATCGCCGGTCACTATTCGTTCTCCGACTGCCATATCGAGCTCGAGCCGCTGTGCGCCGCCGCAGGCGTGGAGCTGCGCACCGCAGGCGCATGCCACATCGATGCCGTTGCGCGCTCGGTGCATCTGGACGATGGCGCGACGCTCGCATACGACGTGCTTTCGCTCAATATAGGCTCCACCCCGGACACCACTTCCATCGCGGGTGCGCTCGAGCACGGCGTGCCGGTGAAGCCGCTTTCCCGTTTCGTGCGGGCGTGGAACGCGATCGAAGCGGGGGCCGCACGTGAGCGCTCGGTGATCGCTGTCGTGGGCGCTGGCGCGGGCGGCGTCGAGCTCGTCCTTGCCGTGCAGCATCGGTTAGCCCGCGTCGGCAGGCCCGGCTCCGTTTTTCATCTCCTCACCGACGCCGCGACGATCCTTCCCGACCACGCGTTCGCAGTGCGGCGCAAGCTCGAACGCGTGCTGCGCCAGCGCGGCATACATATACACTCGAGTAGCCGCGTCACGGCGCTTGACGGCGCGCGGCTCCATCGCGCGGCCGGCGCACCGCTTGCAGTAACTCACGTCCTGATCACCACCGGAGCCCGCGGGGCGCATTGGCTCGGGAGAACGGGCCTCAAGACGGACGCGCGCGGTTTCGTGGCGGTTAACGCAGCGCTGCAATCGCTGTCGCACGTCGAAATCTTTGCGGCCGGAGATATCGCGAGCATCGAAGGATACGCGCTGCCCAAGTCGGGCGTTTACGCGGTGCGGGAAGGCCCGCTGCTCGCCGATAATCTGCGCCGCGCCCTCGCCGGCAGACCGCTCGTTCGGTATCGGCCTCAGGCGAACGCGCTCGCGCTCATCAGTACCGGCGATCGATCGGCCGTCATGTCATGGCGCAGATTCGCGCTCGAAGGCCGGTGGGTGTGGCGCTGGAAGGATCGCATCGATCGCCGCTTCATCGCGAAATACCGCATCGCCGAGCGCCCGGCGTAACCGCGTCGCATTCCCTTCGACGCAGCGTATCCGGCGTGACCGGGTCAGCCGATCGTCACGCGCGCGAACTTGCGCTTGCCGACCTGCAGCACGGCGGTCGTGCCGCGCGCAAGTCGCAGCCCCTTGTCGCTCACCTTTTCGCCGTCGAGCTTCACGCCGCCCTGCTCGAGGAGGCGCAACGCCTCCGAGGTGCTCGCCGTCAACTGCGCCTGCTTGAGCACCTGCGAGATCGGCACGCCGGTTTCGTCCGCCGGAATGCGGACCTCCGGCATGTCCTGTGGCTGCGCGCCGTGCCGGAAACGCGCCTCGAAATCGGCGAGCGCGGATTCGGCCGCGGGCCTGCCGTGAAAGCGCGCGACGATTTCCTGCGCCAGCGCGACCTTAATGTCGCGCGGATTCCCGCCCCGCGCGACTTCCGCCTTCCACGCACGCACCCTGTCGGGCGGCTCGAACGACAGCAGATCGATATAGCGCCACATCAATTCGTCGGAGATCGACATGAGCTTGCCGAACATGTCGCCGGGCGGCTCATCGATGCCGATGTAATTGCCGAGCGATTTCGACATCTTGTTCACGCCGTCGAGCCCTTCGAGGAGCGGCATGGTGAGGATCACCTGCGGCGGCTGGCGGTAGTGCTTCTGCAGCTCGCGTCCCATCAGCAGGTTGAACTTCTGATCGGTGCCGCCGAGCTCCACGTCGGCTTTCAGCGCTACCGAGTCGTAGCCCTGCACGAGCGGATAGAGAAATTCGTGGATCGCGATCGGCTGATTGCTGCGATAACGCTTGCTGAAATCGTCGCGCTCCAGCATGCGCGCGACCGTGTGCGTTGCAGCAAGCCGGATCATGTCGGCCGCCGAAAACCGGTCCATCCAGCTCGAGTTGAAAACGACTTCGGTGCGGTCGCGGTCGAGGATGCGGAAAACCTGATCGGTGTAGGTGCGCGCGTTTCTCGCGACCTCTTCGCGGCTGAGCGGCGGGCGCGTGGCGTTCTTCCCGGACGGATCGCCGATCATTCCGGTGAAGTCGCCGATCAGGAAAAGAACGTGGTGGCCGAGATCCTGGAACTGCCTGAGCTTGTTGATGAGAACGGTATGCCCCAGGTGGAGGTCCGGTGCAGTCGGGTCGAACCCTGCCTTGACTCTCAATGGCCGCCCCGCGTCGAGCTTCTGCCGTAGCTCGCTCTCAACCAGCAGCTCGTCGCAGCCGCGGCGGATCACTTCGATTTGGGCTTCGGTGGCGGGCATATGTCCTTGACAGGCCGGGGAGGAGGAACCCCGCAAAGGCCATCTTGTCTGATTCCCAGATTCTGCTAAGCTTGCGACTTTCAAAAATACCAAGGAAATCAGTCGGCAAGCCGGCCCTCATTGTAGCGCAACTTGCCCCAACTGGTTCATGACGCAGAACAAGAAACTACGCTGGCTTGCCGTCGCAGCGCTGCCTTTTGTCGGAGTCGTCGCTGCATTCGGCGTAGCTCCGCACACCGCCACCGATACCGTCGTCTTCGAGAGAGTCGTCGAGGACATCGCTTTGCCGCCCGTGCAACCGGTTGCGAGCGAGGAGGCGTACTGGCACGAGGGTAGCGTCCAGCGCGGCGACACACTCGCGAGCGTGCTTGCACGCCTGCAGGTGGACGATCCGGGTGCGCTGCAGGCGCTGCGCGGCAACCGTGAAGCGCAGGCACTCTATCAACTCGCGCCCGGAAAGAGCATCCGTGCGCGCGTCGGCAGCGACGGCAGATTGCTCGGCCTGCGCTATCTCGCGGGCACCGATGTCTACTCGATCGAGCGCGAGGGCGAGGCGCTCAGGGTTCACCGTGAGCCGGCTCGACTGGAGACGCGCACGCTGATGGCTTCGGGCGAAATCCGCAGCTCGCTGTTCGCCGCGGCGGATGCGGCGAACCTCCCGGACGCGGTGGCGATCCAGCTCGCGGACATCTTTTCCACCGACATCGACTTCCATCGCGATCTGCGCAAGGGCGACCGCTTCTCCGTCATCTACGAAGCGTTCTACCACCAGGGCGATCCCGTGCGCACCGGGCGCGTGCTCGCTGCGGAATTCGTCAACGACGGCAAGACATACCAGGCGGTGTACTTCCAGAACGGCGAAGGCAGGGGAGGGTATTACACCCCGAGCGGGAAAAACATCCGGAAGGCCTTCCTGCGTTCACCGATCGAGTTCTCGCGCATTTCATCCGGCTTCACCTCCGCGCGGTTTCATCCGCTGCTGAAGCAGTGGCGCGCCCACAAGGGCATCGATTACGCCGCGCCCACCGGCACGCGCGTCAAGGCGACGGCCGACGGCGTGGTGGAATTCGCCGGCCGCCACAGCGGGGGCTACGGCAATCTGGTCGTGCTCCGGCACCAGGCCAGGTACACGACGTGGTACGGTCATCTTTCGGGAATCGCTCCGGCCGTGCGCAAGGGAAGCCGCGTATCCCAGGGCGATGTGATCGGTTACGTCGGCGCGACCGGATTGGCGACGGGCCCGCACCTGCATTACGAGTTCCGCATCAACGACGTGCATCAGAACCCGCTGCGCGTCGCGCTGCCGGCGGCGCCGCCCATCACGCCGGAAGTGCGGCCGCTGTTCGAAGCGACGGCGCAGCCGCTTGCGCTGCGGCTCGAATACCTGCGTGGAAGTCTGCTCGCACGTCTCGACTGAACGCGGCACGGCGATAAAAAAGGCGGCCTGCGAGCCGCCTTTTTTCAATGGTGCCCGAGGTTCTTCAGGTCGAGAACGAAGATCCGCAACCGCAGGTGGAGGTCGCGTTCGGGTTTTTGATCACGAACTGGGCGCCCTCGATGTTTTCCTGATAGTCGATCTCCGCCCCCATCAGATACTGCAGGCTCATCGGATCGATCAGCAGCGTGACGCCGCCCTTCTCCATCGACGTGTCGTCCTCGCTCGCCGCCTCTTCGAAGGTGAAGCCGTACTGGAACCCGGAACACCCGCCGCCGGTCACGAAAACCCGCAACTTGAGGTCGGGATTGCCTTCTTCCTCGATCAACTGCCGCACCTTGCTGGCCGCGTTGTCCGTGAACACCAACGGATCGGGCAGCTTTTCGGTTACCGCATTCATTTGCAAAGCTCCTGGCGTTTTGCCTCGGCATCCATTATCCGGCGCGCACCGGAAACGGTCAATCGGCTCCGGCGGGCTTGAACTGCACGACCTTGTCCGGTTTCCCCGGCGCTGCATGGATCAGCCGGCCCTGCACCACCGCACCGAGATGCACTTCGAGCGCCTGGTAATGCACATCCCCTGTGACATTCGCCTTCGGCTGCAGTTCGAGATACTCGTCGGCGTGCACCGGCCCCTGCACCGTGCCGTTGATGACCGCGTGGGAGACGTGAATTTCGCCATCGACGCGGGCGTGCTCCGAGACCACCAGCGTGCCCGTCTCGTCGCGCGCGGCCGTCACGTTGCCGCTCACCTTGCCGTCGATGCGTAGCCCCCCGGCGAAGGTGATGTTGCCTTCGACGGTCGTGCCGGCGCCGATCAGGCAATCGATGCGATTCTGCGGCTTGCTGCGCTTGTTTCCGAACATGACTCCCGCCTCCCTCAGGTAACGTTCACGGTCTGCGCCAGCTTCGGCGCCCGGCTGCCCTGCTCATACACCCGCACCTGGACGCTCTTCACCGCAGCGTCCGGGCTCACGCGGAACGTGCCTTCCACGCGCTGAAAGAACTTGAACTTGAGCTGGAAATCCCGGCCCTCGCGCTCGCCTTCAGGCGGCAATACCAGCGCGCGCGCCGTGCTGCCCTCGACGATGTTCACGACGAACTGGAGCCGCCCCTGGAAATCGCGTTCGCGTTGCCCGGTCTGCACGAGAAACAGGCGGTAGCGGTATTCGCCCGGCATTGCTTCCTTCTCGAGGCGGAAGCGCTCGACCGCGATGCCTCCCGCCCCACTGCCGGCGGGCATGAGCGACTGGAATAACGCGATTTCTTCGCGCAGCGCGGCATTCTGCTCGGTAAGCGCCTTGATTTCGCGAGCGAGGTCGGCGTAGGTCGCATTGCCGATTTCGAGCTGACGCTCGGCGCGCACCGCGCGCGTGCGCAGTTCCGCGAGCTCCTGTTCCTGGCGCGCGATGGTGTGGCGCAGCTCACCCACCGTGCCCGCGTCGCCGCGAAGAAACGGGGGAACTACCCCCGCGCCGTCATACGCGGACCACCCTGCCCATGCTGCAATCGTGCCGACGGCGAGGATCAGCAGGCCGCGCCAGTACCACGGAATGTGCGTGCGCACCGCGACCCGGGGGGCCGAGATGCCGAAGCGCTGCCGTAAACTGCGCCGCCACGCCATTGCACACACTCCGTCACGGCAGAAGAGCGATCTGCCCGAGTCCCGCGGTTTCCGGCAGCCCGAACATGATGTTCATGTTCTGAACCGCCTGCCCCGCCGCACCCTTGACGAGGTTGTCGATCACGGAAAGCACGACCACCGTATCACCGCCGCTCGGGCGGTGCACGGCAATCCGGCACAGATTCGCGCCACGCACCGAACGGGTATCGGGGTGCGCCCCGGGCGGCATCACGTCGACGAAAGGTTCGTGCGCGTAACGCGCCTCGTACAGCGCCTGCAGGTCACGGCCCGAAGTGAGACGGGCGTAAAGCGTCGCATGGATGCCGCGGATCATCGGCGTCAAATGCGGCACGAACACGAGATCGACCGCCTTTCCGGCCATCTGCGCGAGGCCCTGCGCGATTTCGGGATGGTGGCGATGCCCGCCTACCCCGTACGCCTTGAAATTGTCGGAAGCCTCCGCGAGCAGCGTATGCACTTCGGCCTTGCGACCGGCGCCGGAAACGCCCGACTTCGCATCCGCGATGAGATGCCCGGTGTCCACGATACCGGCTTCGAGGAGGGGAAGAAACCCGAGCTGGACCGAGGTGGGATAGCAACCGGGGTTGGCGACGAGCCGCGCATCGCGTATGCGCTCGCGGTTCACTTCGGGAAGCCCATAGACCGCCTCCGCCACCAGCTCGGGACAGGCGTGTCGCATGCCGTACCACTTCTCCCACACGGCAACGTCCTTGATGCGGAAATCGGCTGCGATGTCGATCATCCGTACGCCCGCGTCGTAAAGCGCGCGCGCCTGCCCCATGGCGACGCCGTTCGGAGTTGCAAAGAACACGACGTCGCAGCGCTTGAGCGCTTCCAGCGAGGGCTCGGAAAACTTGAGATCGATCCGACCGCGCAGATTGGGAAACATGTCGACGACCGGCGTGCCGGCTTCACCGCGCGAGGTGATGACCGCAAGCTCCGCGGCAGGGTGCTGCGCGAGCAGCCGCAGCAGCTCGACCCCGGTGTAGCCGGTGCCGCCCACGATGCCGATCTTCAACTGTGTCCCTGCCATGTCCAAACCTCGGCGCGCCTGCGCTACCGGCCTGTCCGCGCGGAATTGCCCGGCCGGTCCGGCGGGCGGGACAGGCATTATATCGGCCTGCAAAAAACAAAGCCGCCTGGTTGAGGCGGCTTCGGCGCTCGATTCGCGGCTGTTACCGCTTCGAGAACTGCTTGCGACGGCGCGCCTTGTGCAGGCCCACTTTCTTGCGCTCGACCTCGCGCGCGTCGCGCGTGACGAGCCCCGCCTTCTTGAGTGCCGGCTTCAGCGCGGCGTCGTAATCGATGAGCGCCCGCGTGATGCCGTGACGGACTGCGCCGGCCTGGCCGGACTCACCGCCGCCGTGCACGTTGACGGAGATATCGAAACTCTGCAGCCGGTCGGTCAGCTCGAGGGGCTGACGGACGATCATGCGCCCGGTCTCGCGCGAGAAGAACTCGTCCACCGGCTTGCCGTTCACGGTGATCTTGCCCGTACCGGGCCTCAGGAAGACGCGCGCGACGGCGCTCTTGCGCCGCCCCGTGCCGTAATTGGACTGTACTGCTGCCATGGGTTCCTGCCTCAGATGTCGAGCTGTTTCGGTTGTTGGGCGGCATGCGGATGCACCGCACCCGCGTACACTTTCATCTTGCGCAGCATCGCATAGCCGAGCGGGCCTTTGGGCAACATGCCCTTCACCGCCATCTCGAGCACGCGCGTCGGGTGACGCGCCTGCAATTTCGCGAAACTCGTGCTGTAGATGCCGCCGGGATAGGTGCTGTGGCGGTGGTAAACCTTGTCCCGCGCCTTGTTGCCCGTCACGCGCAATTTTTCGGCGTTCACCACGACGATATAATCGCCGGTGTCCACGTGCGGCGTGAATTCGGGCTTGTGCTTGCCCCGTAGCCGGTGAGCGATGGCGGCCGCAAGCCGCCCCAGCACTTTGTCGGACGCGTCTACGATGTACCAGTCGCGCTTGACTTCGTGCGGCTTGGCGGAAAACGTCTTCATGGTTCCGGATCCGGCTTGTAGCTGTTTTGGGAAACCGCGAATTTTATTGGAAATCAGCCGTCTGTGTCAAACCTGCCGCACCCTGAGCGCGTCGTATGGAATGGCTGATCCGCAACGCGGTCGCAGCGTTTCCCGTGCCGCCCGGCGCACTGCTGCTCGTCACCGCGTTCGGCCTCGCGGAGAACGCGCGCTTGAGCCATGAGATCCTGAAGGCGGCCGACATCCGGCGGATCTGTCTCGTGACGCACGCCTGGTACATGCCGCGCGCCCGCCGCGCTTTCGAGCATGCCGGATTCGAAGTCGTCCCGGCCGCGACCGGCTATGCGACGCGCTATCGCCTCACCGTGCTCGACTTCGTTCCCGATGCGCATGCGCTGCGCGACAGCAGCCTCTTCTTCCGCGAAGTCATCGGGCTTGGCTGGTATCGAATACAATTCGCGCTGGCGCAATGGCTGTGACGCCCATCGCGGGAGCGGGAGCGCATGAAGGCACGCGTGAAGTGGATCGAGAACGTCTCGTTCGTGGGCGAGTCCGAGAGCGGGCACGCCCTCGTGATGGACGGCGCGCCGGAAGGCGGCGGACGCAACCTCGGCCCGCGGCCGATGGAGACCGTGCTGATCGGCACCGGCGGCTGCACCGCCTACGACGTCGTGCACATCCTGCGCAAGGCGCGTGCGCCGATCACCGACTGCGTGGTCGAGATCGATGCCGACCGCGCGCCCGACGACCCCAAGGTCTTCACCCGCATTCACTTCCACTTCATCGTGTCGGGAAGAGGACTGAAAGCGCAGCAGGTGGAGCGCGCCGTGCATCTTTCGGCCGAGAAGTACTGCTCGGCGTCGATCATGCTCGGCAAGACCGCGGCGATCACGCACGACTTCGAGATACGCGAAGCCTAAGAGCGGGTCAGATCCAGTAAGCGGTGCGCGTCATGACGCGCGAAGCGCAGCGCATCGCGAAGCGCACGGGTTCCGGCAGTTCGACGCCGCCGTGCTCGAGCGCGCTCGTCGCGTGGCGCCCTTCGTCTTCCTTCATCTGCTCGATCACCGCGCGGCTTCTGGCGTCCTCGGCGGGCAGCCGGCGCAGGTGGCCGTCGAGGTGTTCGACCACCTGGCGCTCGGTCTCGGCGAGAAAGCCCAGGTTCCAGCGGTCGCCGAGGAGCCCGGCCGCCGCGCCGATCGCGAACGATCCCGCGTACCACAGGGGATTGAGCGCGCTCTTGCGCCCGCCCAGGTCCTCGATGCGGCGCTCGGTCCACGCCAGATGCTCGGTCTCTTCCCGCGCGGCCTGCTCCAGGGCCGCCTTGGCCTGTACATTGCGCGCGGTCAGTGCCTGGCCTTGATAGAGCGCCTGCGCGCAGATCTCGCCGCTGTGATTGACGCGCATCAACGCCGCCGCCTCGCGTCTGGCCGGCTCGCTCATGACCGCATCGGGAAGCGCCTCACCCGGTACGGCCCGGGCCGATTGCGCCGGCGCAAAGAGCGTCCGCAATCCGCGGTCGAAGGCGATGATGAGCCGATCGAGTTCCATCTTGGGGCCTTCAGGCCGCTCTTCCGAACAGGCGTTCCAGCTCGACGCCCGGTTCCGCGGCGCGCATGAACGCTTCTCCGACCAGGAACGCATGCACGTTGCGCGTGCGCATGCGCTCGACGTGCTCGGGGGCGAGTATGCCGCTTTCGGTCACGACCACCCGGTCGTCCGGTATGCGATCGACGAGCTCGAGCGTCGTCTCGAGCCGGGTCTCGAACGTCTTGAGGTCGCGGTTGTTGATGCCGATGAGCGGCGTGGTGAGCGTAAGCGCCCGCTCGAGCTCCGCCGCATCGTGCACCTCGACCAGCACCGCGAGCCCGAGCGCATGCGCGGCCGCCTCGAGCGCTTTCATGCGCGCCGTATCGAGCGCCGCGGCGATGAGCAGGATGCAGTCCGCACCCGCCGCGCGCGATTCGACGATCTGGTAGGCGTCGATCATGAAATCCTTGCGCAGTACGGGAATCGCGCACGCTGCGCGGGCCCGCACGAGATCGTCCAGGCTGCCCTGAAAGAAGCGGGCGTCGGTCAGGACGGAGAGACACGCCGCCCCGTGCTGCGCGTAATCGCGCGCGATCGCATCCGGCGCGAACTCTGCGCGCAGGACACCGCGGCTCGGGCTTGCCTTCTTGATCTCCGCAATGACGGCCGGGCGCCCGCCCGCGATCCTCGAGCGCAGCGCGGCGACGAAATCCCGGGGCGGCGGCGCCGCACGCGCTTCGGCCTCGAGCGCGCCGAGCGACTTCCGCGCCTTGGCCTCCGCCACTTCGCGCGCCTTCTCCGCCAGAATGCGCTCCAGGATGTCCGCCATGCGCGGCTCGCGACTCATCCCTGTCGGGTAAAGGCGACGAACTGATCGAGGCGCTCGCGCGCAGCGCCGCTCGCGATGACGGACTGTGCGAGTTGAACGCCTTCGCGCAGCGTGGCAGCCACGCCCGCCACATAGATGCTCGCGCCGGCATTGAGGGCGACAATGTCACGCGCCGCCCCGGGCCGGTTCTCGAGCGCGGCGAGCAGCATGTCCTTGGACTCTTCCACGCTTCCCGCGCGTATCGCGTCCGCCTCCTGCGCCGGCAGGCCGAAATCCTGCGGGGCGATGGTGTATTCATGGATTTCGCCGTCCTTCAGCTCGCCCACCATCGTCGGCCCGCTGACCGAGATTTCGTCCAGCCCTTCGAGCCCATGCACCACCATGACGCGGCGGCTCCCCAGCCGCTGCAGCACGCGCGCCTGGATGCCGACGAGATCGGGGTGAAACACGCCCATCACCTGCTGGCGCGCGCCGGCCGGATTGGTGAGCGGGCCCAGGATGTTGAATATCGTCTTCACCCCCAGTTCCTTGCGTACCGGCGCGGCATGCTTCATCGCCTTGTGATGATTGGGCGCGAACATGAAGCCGACGCCGACTTCGCAAATCGAGCGCGCGACCCGCTCGGGCTCGAGATTGATGTTCGCACCGAGTGCCTCGAGGACGTCGGCGCTGCCGCAGGTGCTCGAGACCGAGCGCCCGCCGTGCTTCGCGATGCGCGCGCCGGCGGCGGCCGCCACGAACATCGCCGCGGTGGAAATGTTGAAGGAATGCGCGCCGTCCCCGCCCGTGCCGCAGGTATCGATGAGCCGCGGCTCATCCGGCACCGGCACCTTGGTAGCGAACTCGCGCATCACCTCCGCCGCCGCGGAGATCTCTCCGATCGTCTCCTTCTTTACGCGCAGCCCGGTGACGATGGCGGCGATCAGCACGGGCGACACTTCCCCGCTCATGATGCTGCGCATGAGGGCGAGCATCTCCTCGCGGAAGATCTCGCGGTGCTCGATGACCCGCGTCAGTGCCTCCTGGGGCGTCATGTGCGTTCTCCCTCCAGAAAATTCTTCAGCAGGGCGTGCCCGTGCTCGGTCAGGATCGACTCCGGATGAAACTGCACGCCCTCGACCGGCATCGTCTTGTGGCGCACCCCCATGATTTCGCCGTCCTCCGACCAGGCGGTGACTTCCAGGCACTCCGGCAGGCTCGAGCGCTCGATGGCGAGCGAATGATAGCGCGTGGCGTGAAACGGCGTCGGCAGGCCGCGGAACACGCCGGCACCGGTGTGCTGGATGGCGGAGGTCTTGCCGTGCATGACGCGCTGCGCGTGAACGATGCGCCCGCCGAACGCCTGCCCGATGCTCTGGTGGCCGAGGCAGACGCCGAGGATCGGCGTCCGGCCCGCGAAGCGCTTCACGAGCGGCACCGATACGCCCGCCTCGTTCGGCGTGCACGGGCCGGGGGAAATGATGATGCGCGTGGGACGCATCGCGTCGATGTCGTCGAGCGTGACTTCGTCGTTGCGCACGACGCGCACCTCTTCCCCGAGCTCGCCGCAATACTGCACGAGGTTGTAGGTAAAGGAGTCGTAGTTGTCGATCATCAACAGCATGGAAACACCCCGCTACGGAACTTCATCGAGCTGCGCGGGCACCGGTGCCGTGCACGCGTTGTGCGATGTTCGGGGTACCGGGGACGCGCCTTCTGAACGTGTGACGTGGCCGGGCTATCGCCATCGCGGATCGCGACGCGATCGGGGAAGGTTCGGGGCGGGCGCGCAGCAAGGCATGGCGGCATTGTACCCGATGCGGTCCTCAGTCGCCCTGCCGTGCTTTCCTCACAGCCGGAGATGGTGCGCGTGCCGGCGTAAGCGTGCCGTAAGCTTGGAAGCGTACGGTCCCGGATGCCGCATTCCTCTTTTCCTCCTCGGGATGTGGTTGCGGTATCCGTCATAAGATATTGCACATTAGCCGCGCCGCGAGCGCGGCTTTTTCTTTGGCGCGCGCTCAGCGCGCGGCGCGCCCGAGCTTGGTCTTGAATGCATCCACGGTCTGCATCGGCGGGCGGTGGCGCCGGTACTCGGAGCGCTGGTGGTAGATGCTCTTGTAAAAGTCGCAGCTCGCGCACACCGGCCGGAACTGCCCGCGCTGCTGCTCGTCGATGATGCGCATGTACTCGGCGTTGCGTGCCGACAGGATGTCCCTGAGCGGCGTGGTCCGCGCGTCCCCGATGCGCAGGGTCGCATCGACGTCGCGACACGCGCACGCGTTGACGATGCCGCTCGCCATGACCTGCACCGAATCGAAGAGCTTCACGCAGGCGCCACGCTTGTAGGTGAGCTCGGTCGATGTGATGTGCATGTCGAGCCCGGCAACGTCCGCCTGCGAGATGTAGCCGCCCCAGTTGTTGTAGACCCCGTGCGAGGGCCGCACCGGCACGCCCGCCTCGCGATAGCGGGCGATCGCGCGCATGAGGTCGCTCGCATCCTCGTCCGGCACGTCGAACGTGGAGCGAAATCCGATCGCGACGCCGAACGGCCAGCGCTCTTTCAGCGCGAGCAGCCGGTCGAGGTTCGCGAGGAGCCGCCGGTACACGTTCTCGGTCGATTTGGTGATGGCGATGAAACTCTCCAGATCGTGGCCGTAGAGGCTGATCGTGAGCTGGCGCAGCTTGCGCAGGTGGATGAGCCTGTCCAGCGTATCCGGCTTCGGTATGGTGAGGTTGGTGAAGAAGGAATACTCCTCCACCCCGGGGTGGCGGTCGAGATAGGCGAATTTGTCGAACACGCGCTTGTCCATGAACACATCGCCGGTGGAAGGCGTCAGGTCGAAGCGCGTATATCCAAGCTCGACCGCCTGCGCCACGCAGTCGAAAAAGAGCTCGTTCGGCATGCTGACCTTGGGCGCGGACTTCTTCTCGTAGGCGCAGAAACGGCACTTGAGGTTGCACGCGCCGCTCGTCTCGATGTGGAAGATGCCGGGCCCGTCCGGAACGAACTCGCGCTTGAGCAGGCGATTCGCCATGATCTCGAGGCGAATCAGCGTGTTTCGGATGAGGGTGGCCAGTACCCGGAAGCGCATGATGCTCCGCTCAAGCTCGGGCTAGTGTAACGGTCCGCTGCGCCGGATCAAAGCGGGACTCAGGTAAGCCGGGTGTCGAGCCCGGATTCCGCCATTTCGGCCGCGCGCAGCAGCGCCCGCGCCTTGTTCTGCGTCTCCTGCCATTCGGCGTGCGGCTCGGAGTCCGCGACGATGCCCCCGCCCGCCTGCACGTGCAGCGTGCCGTCCTTGATCACGGCCGTGCGCAATGCGATGGCGACGTCCATGTTGCCGTGGAAGCCGAGATAGCCGACGGCACCGGCGTAGATGCCGCGCTTCACGGGCTCCAGCTCGTCGATGATCTCCATCGCGCGGACTTTCGGCGCCCCCGAGACCGTTCCGGCGGGAAAGGTCGCGCGCAGGACGTCGATCGCGCGCAGGCCCGGCTTGAGCTTCGCCTCGACGTTCGACACGATGTGCATCACGTGCGAGTAGCGCTCGATCACCATCTGCTCGGTGACGCGCACGGTGCCGGTCCGCGCCACACGCCCGACATCGTTGCGTCCGAGATCGACCAGCATGATGTGCTCGGCGCGCTCCTTCGCGTCCGAGAGCAGCTCTTCGGCGAGCGCCGCGTCTTCCGCCGGAGTGGCGCCGCGGCGCCGCGTGCCGGCGATCGGGCGCACCGTCACGGTATCGCCTTCGAGCCGCACGAGGATCTCGGGCGAGGCGCCGACGACGTGGAACGCGCCGAAATCGAAGTAGAACATGTAGGGCGAAGGATTGAGCGTGCGCAGCGCCCGGTAGAGCGCCATCGGCGTTGCGCGAAACGGCTTCGACATGCGCTGTGAGGGCACGACCTGCATGATATCGCCGTCGTAGATGTAGCGCTTGGCGCGCTCCACCGCAGCGTGATACGCGCGCTCGCCGAATCCGGACACCGCGGGCTCCGAGGCCGTCGACGTATCGGGCGGGATCGTCACCGGCTCGCGCAGTTTTCCGAGCAGCTCGCGCAGCCGGGCGCGCGCCTTTGCGTATGCGTCCGGCGCACCCGGCTCGGCGTACACCACGAGCGAAAGCTTGCCCGACAGGTTGTCGACGATCGCGATCTCCTCCGACACGAGGAGCAGGATGTCGGGGGTGCCGAGCGGATCGGGCTTCTCGACCGCGGCGAGTCGCTTCTCGATATAGCGCACGGTGTCGTAGCCGAAATAGCCGACGAGCCCGCCGCAGAAGCGCGGAAGGCGCGCGTCCTGCGCCACCTTGAAGCGCGCGAGACAGGCATCCACGTAGGCGAGCGGGTCTTCGCTCGTGGTCTCCGCGACGACCCGCCCGCCGCGATACTCGCGGCAAACGTGTCCACGCACCTCGATGCGCGCGTCCGCCGCGAGCCCGATGAACGAATAGCGTCCGAAACGCTCACCGCCGACCACGGACTCCAGGAGATAGCTGTACGGGCGATGTGCGAGCTTGAGATAGATCGAGAGCGGCGTGTCGAGGTCGGCGAAGGTCTCGAGCACGAGCGGCACGCGGTTGTAGCCGGCCGCGGCGAGACGGGCAAATTCGGTTTCGGTCATGGCGAACTCCAGGGGTGCAGCGGAAGATCCGGAAAACGGGGCGCGCAGCGCACGCCGGAAAACACTACGGGCGCCAGGGACGCCAGCAGTGGCCGGCAGGCGGCGCGGTCTTTCCGGTCTCGCAACCCGTGGAGCGCATGAGGGTCAGGCCTTTTCGATCAGTCGCGTGGCTTCTTCGAGCGTGGACACTATAGCATCAACGTCGAGCTCCCGCACATCATGCCCTTCGTTGTAGCCGTAGGTCACGCAGAACACCGGGCAGCCCGCGGCCCGCGCGGCCTGCGCATCGTTGAGCGAGTCGCCGATCATCAGCATGTCGTGCGGTGCGACACCGAACTTGTCGCAGGCGTAGAGGAGCGGCTCGGGGTCCGGTTTCTTCTTCGGAAGCGTGTCGCCCGCGACGACTTCGGAGAAATACGCAGCGAGCCCGGTCGCCTCGAGCAGCGGGCGGGTGAAGCGCATCGCCTTGTTGGTGACGCAGCCCAGCGGAAAGCCGCTCTGCCGCAGACGCTCGAGTCCCGCCATGACGCCGGGATAGATCGTGGTATGCCGGCCGTTCACCGCCGCGTAGCAGCGCTCGTAGATCGGGAGCGCATGCTCGAAACGGCTCTCCTCCACTTCGCCAGCGAGGTTGCGGGCGAGCGTGCGCTTCACGAGATTCGGAATGCCCTTGCCGACGAAGGTGCGGATCACCTCGGTATCGAGCGGCGGCTCGCCGAGCGCCTCGAGCATGTGATTGGCCGCGACGGCGAGATCCGGAATGGTGTCGAGGAGCGTCCCGTCGAGGTCGATCAGCACCGCCTTCACGCGCAGCGGAAAGCGCAACGGCGCCGCGCGTCTGCGCGAAACCGATTCCATCACGCGTGCCCGAGCTCGGTCCGCATCGCGGCGATCGTGGCCTTGTAATCCCGTGTGCCGAATATCGCCGAGCCGGCGACGAACGTGTCGGCTCCGGCCGCGGCGACCTCGCGTATGTTGTCGATCTTCACGCCGCCGTCGACTTCGAGCCACACCTCGCGCCCGGCCGCGTCGATGCGGCCTCGTGCCGCGCGCAGCTTGTTGAGCGCCTCCGGTATGAACGATTGTCCGGGAAAGCCCGGATTCACCGACATGATGAGCACGAGATCGAGCTCGCCGAGCACGTGATCGAGCCAGGCGAGCGGCGTCGCGGGATTCAGCACGAGCCCCGCCTTGCAGCCGCAGTTCTTGATGAGCCCGATGGTGCGGTCGACGTGCTCGCTCGCCTCCGGGTGAAACGAGATGATGTTGGCGCCGGCTTCCGCGAAATCGGGGATGATGCGATCGACCGGCTTCACCATGAGATGCACGTCGATCGGCACCTGCACGAGCGGGCGGATCGCCGCGCAGACGAGCGGCCCGACGGTGAGATTCGGGACGTAATGGTTGTCCATCACGTCGAAGTGCACGAGGTCCGCGCCCGCTGCCACGACGTTGCGCACTTCCTCGCCGAGGCGCGCGAAGTCCGCGGACAGTATGCTGGGTGCGATCCGATAGGGCATGTGAGGGCAGCGCTGCGCGACGCGGCATTCTACCGTTACGGCCGTTCCCGCACCAGCCGACGCGGGCGGCTTGCCACTTGCGCTCGATTCGGGTGAAATCCGTGCATGCCCGACAAGAAGTACGACATCACGGTGAGCGCGCGCACCGCCTTCATCCCCGAGCAGTCCGATCCGGAGCGCCGGCGCTACGTCTTCGCCTACACCATCACGATCACCAACACCGGCACCATCGCGGCGCAGCTCGTGAGCCGGCACTGGATCATCACCGACTCCGACAGTCAGGTTCAGGAAGTGCGCGGCGCCGGCGTCGTCGGCGAGCAGCCGCTCCTGCGCCCGCAGGAAAGCTTCGAGTACACGAGCGGCGCCGCGATCGCGACTCCGGTCGGCACGATGCGCGGAAGCTATCAGATGGTCGCCGGGGACGGCGTGAAATTCGACGCGCCGATTCCGGAATTCACGCTGTCCGTTCCGCGCGTTCTGCACTGATCCGCGCACGTTTGCTGCGTCGCCTGCGGGGGCAGGCGTTCCCGGCGGTGGAATTCCGCTAGGAACGTCGGTCGCGCTCGTCGCGCGTTTGCCGTCGCGGCCAGGTCCACCACACGATGAGAATCAGCAGCGCCAGCGCGACGCCCGCTTCGAGCAATAACCACAACAGCGCTTCCATGTCGGACGCTATACTTGCCGCGGCAAATGGCGCACTTTAACCAACGGCCCCCGAATTTCCAACCGCGGCGCGCGTGCGGGATCCTCGCGATAGCGCTCGCGCTCTGCGCCGGATGCGAGACACAGGCGCCGGTCAAGGTCGCGCCCGCTTCCCCCGCGCCCGTCACCCCGGCTGCGCCGGTTACCGCCGCCCCCCCAGCGCAGCCGCCCGCGCCGGACGCGGTGAAGCCGACGCCGCCCGCCAGCGCTGCGACGCTGCGGCAGGCGACGTGGGACGATCTTCCGGGCTGGCGCGAAGAGGACTTCGCCGGCGCGTGGGACGCCTTTCTCGCGAGCTGCGCTGTGCTCGTGAATCGGGACGCGTGGCGCAGCGCATGCATGCTTGCGCGCCAGTCGGGCCGACCCGATCGCGCGGCCGTGCGCCGTTTCTTCGAAGCGCACCTCTCCCCCTATCAGATCGTGAACGGAGAAGGCGCGAGCGAGGGCCTCGTCACCGGCTACTACGAGCCGCTGCTGCGCGGCAGCCGCCAGGCATCCACGCGTTATCGCTATCCGCTCTACGGCGTGCCCGACGACCTCCTCGTCGTCGATCTCGGCGATGTCTATCCCGAGCTCAAGGGCAAGCCGCTGCGCGGCCGGCTGGAAGGCCGGCGCGTGGTGCCTTATTACGACCGGGCGGCGATCGAAAGCGGCAAGGCCGCGGTGCGCGGGCGGGAGATCGCCTGGGTCGAGGATCCGATCGAGCTCTTCTTCCTGCAGATCCAGGGATCGGGCCGCATCGAACTCGAAGACGGGCGCACGCTGCGGGTCGGGTTTGCGGACCAGAACGGGCATCCCTACCGCTCGATCGGACGTTGGCTTGTCGAGCGCGGCGAGCTGCCGCTCGAAAAAGCGTCGATGCAGGGCATCAAGGCGTGGGCGCGCGAGAATCCGACGCGGTTGCAGGAATTGCTCCATCACAACGGTCGCTATGTCTTCTTCCGCGAGCTGCCGGCCGAGCTCCCGGGTCCGATCGGGGCGCTCGGCGTACCGCTCACCGCGCAGCGCAGCGTGGCGATCGATCCCGCCTTCGTGCCGCTCGGGGCGCCGGTCTACCTTGCGACCACCTGGCCGAACAGCGCGCGACCGCTCAACCGTCTCGCGCTCGCACAGGACACGGGCACGGCGATCCGCGGCGCGGTGCGTGCCGATTTCTTCTGGGGCTTCGGCCCCGAGGCGGCGCGCGAAGCGGGACGCATGAAGCAGCCGCTGCGCATGTGGGTCATGCTGCCGCACGGCTATCCCATCACGCGATGATTCGCGCGTAGCCGAACGAGCGGCAGTCCGTCGCGGTTAACCGTCGATCCCGATCACTACCCGGGTTTTTACCGGTCGGCCGTCCTTCAATGCAGGGTGAAAACGTGCGGCACGCAGCATCGCTTCCGCTGCGTCACGCGTCGCGCGCGAGACATCGCCTTCCACGAACCGCGCCTCTTCCACGACGCCTTCCTCGTTCAGCAGCACCTGCACGCGCAACCGAACGCGCAGGGCCGCGCCATCGTCCGGCATGAATCGGATCGGCTCCCGCAGCCGCGGATAGACATCCAGCTCTTCGGCTGTGTAGTAAGGATCCGTCGAACCCGGTTTTGCACGCTCCACGCCGGCCTCCTGTGCCGTGCCGATCCGGCCATCACCCATCGTCGTGCGTTTGCTGGTCTGCGGATCCGACGCGCGGCGCCGGTTCCCCTCCCGCTCGCTCATCGTCGGCGCGGCGACGGCAGCATCGCTGATCGGGGGGTGCGATACGACGGGTTCTTCTTCGCGGGGGAGGTCCGTGGGCGGAGCCAGACGCGCCACGATGGGCATCCGCAGCTCGAGCGCCGGCAATCCGGAAGGCAGCGATAGGCGCGAACCGAGCCATCCGTGCACCAGAATGGAGAGCCCGAGCGCGACGGCGAGGGGTCGCGCGCTGACCGAACGCGCGATGCCGCCGATGCGGTAGACGGAGAGCGCCATGCCGGCTTAACGCACCGGCGCAGGCGGCGCTTACGGAACTATTTTCTGACCGAGTTCAGGGCTTGCTCGATCTGCGCGGCCGGCAGATAACCCCCGATATGGCGGCCGTCCTCGAGGTAGATCGCCGGCGTGCCCCGGATGCCGAAGCGGCGCATCAGTTGGCGGTTCTTTTCGATCGGCGTCGCGCATTCCTTCGCGCCCTGCGGGAGCGTCGCCCTCAGCATCAGGTCCTCCCAGGCCTGCGCCCGGTTCTCGGCGCACCATACCGCGCGCGACTTCTCCACCGAATCCTGCGAGAGGATAGGCAGCAGGAAGGTGTAGATCGTCACGTTATCGATGCTGGCGAGCTCGCGCGAAAGCTGCTTGCAGTAGCCGCAGTTGGGATCCTCGAAGGTATAGAGGACGCGCTTGCCGTCGCCCTTGGTGCGCCTGATCGCGGAATCGCGCGCGGCGGTGAGCGCGCTCACGATCAGGCGGCCGCTGTTCTCCTGCGTGAGGTTGCGCGGCGGCAGCGTGCGTATGTCGTAGATGCTGCCGGCGAAGAAGTACTCCGCCTTCTCGTCGGTGTAGACGATCTCGCCGTCGAGTATGACTTCGTAGAGGCCGCCGAACGGCGCGCGGGTCACGCTTTCGACCGTCATGTGCGGAAAGCGGCCCTGCAGCGCCTGCCTGACACTCGCTTCATCGGCGCGAGCCGGGGAAAACGCAACGGCGCAGAGCACGAGCGCCAGCGCGCCGAATGAAATCCGTCGAGACATATCGTCGATCCTCATCGCATGCCGCGCTCAGCTCACCGCGCGCCGCACCAGCAGGTTCTTGAGCGGCGGCAAAGCATCCATCCAGTTGAGTCCCCAATTGCGCGCCCGGCCGATCCAGGCCCTGTCCTCGGCGAACAACCGGCGTAGCCCATCCGTCGTGAACTGGAGCGCGGCGACGTCCTCCCGGCGCGCCCGCTCGTAGCGCCGCAGCAGATAGTAGTCGCCGCAGTCGCGCTGTGGCCCGCGATCAGCCAGCACGTTCGCAAGCTCGCGCGCATCGCGAAAGCCGAGATTGACGCCCTGACCCGCCAAGGGGTGCACATTATGAGCGGCGTCCCCCACGAGGGCAAGGCGAGGGCGCACGAATTGGGCGACGCGCTGCAGCTTCAGTGGAAAGGCGGCCGGTGGCGTTACCACCGAAAGCGCGCCCAGCGTTTCTCCGCTCGCCGCTTCCACGCTCGCCGCGAGCGCTTCGTGATCGAGACCGAGCAGGTGCCGCCCGTGTTCCTCGCTCGTCGACCACACCATCGAGATACGGTTTCCGGGCAGGGGCAGCAGCGCGAGCACGCCATCGCGACGAAACCACTGATACGCGATGCCTTGATGGCGGCACGTCGTGCTGAAGTTCGCCACCACGCCCAGCTCGCCGTAGGGAACCGGCTTCGCCGTAATGCCTGCCTCGCGCCGCACCCACGACTCCGCGCCGTCCGCCCCGACGACGAGACTGCTTCTGATCGCCGCGCCATCGCTGAGAGTCAACGTCACGGCGTCCGGCTCCCAGGCAAGCCGCGCGCATTCGGCAGCGGCGAAGAGCGTTAGGTGCGGCGCGCGCGTGAGGCATTCCCACAGCGCGTGCTGCAGCCGCCCGTTTTCGACGATGAACGCAAGCTCGCGCAGCCCGGCATCGTAGGCGCTGAATTCGAGGCGCGCGCCCGGCGCATCGCCATGAACCCGCATCGCCTCGACGCGCGCGATGCGCTCCGGCGCCACGCGCGACCACGCGCCGCAGCGCTCGAGAAAAGCAGCGTTGCCCGGACTGATCGCATAGACCCGCACGTCCCAGGCGTCATCCGCCGGCGGGGACGTCGCTGCGTGCGCTTCCACGACGGCGACCTTCATCCGCGCGGGCGCAAGCGCGAGCGCGAGGCTCGCGCCCACCAGTCCGCCCCCCACGATCACCGCATCGAACGCTTCCGTAACCCGCCTCCGGACAACTCAATCTGACTGAAATAACAATGAATTATCGCCTGCTTTGGCTTGACAATGCGAGGCCTCGTATTTAGACTCCGCGCCTTCCCGTGGCGAGTTAGCTCAGCGGTTAGAGCAGCGGAATCATAATCCGTTGGTCCGGGGTTCAAATCCCTGACTCGCCACCAATCCGATTCGGTCCGACCCGGAGACATGAATGCCGCGTCTTTTCCCGGCGCTCGGTTGAAGTATTTGATTACGTTGTGTTAACGTGACTCCATGCACAAACGGATTGCGGCCGTCGCGGTTGCCCTGATCATGCTCGCGGCTCCCGCTCTGGCCCAGTTGCCGCGCCAACTGCCGGCGAACGGCAAGCTGGGGCACCTCGCCGGACAACTGCAATATCCCCTCGTCGAGATCGACCGCAAGACGCTGCGTCTCGCGCCCGGCGGGGTCATCGTCGATCAGAACAACCGCTTCATCGTGCACGGCGCACTGCCCGCGAGCGCCGAAGTGCTCTACGTCCTCGACAGTCGCGGCGACATCTCGCGCATCGTGCTCCTGACCGGTCCGGAGCTGGCCCGTCTCCAAGCCGCGCAAAAACGCTGACGCGGCATTCCGGATTGTCGGCGGTGAGGAAGTTCTACATCAAGACGTTCGGCTGCCAGATGAACGAGTACGACTCGTCCAGGCTGGCGGACGTATTGCGCAACGCGCAGGGCATGGAGCCGACCGAGGATCCGGCGAGCGCGGACCTGATCGTCTTCAACACCTGCTCGGTGCGCGAGAAGGCGCAGGAGAAGGTGTTCCACGACTTGGGGCGCGTCAAGCATCTGAAGCGCGCGCGTCCTGATGTACTGATCGGCGTGGGCGGCTGCGTCGCGAGCCAGGAAGGCGGCGCCATCGTCGCGCGCGCGCCGTATGTCGATCTCGTGTTCGGGCCCCAGACGCTGCATCGCCTGCCGCAGATGATGGAAGCGCGGCTGAAGAGCGGCAGGCCGCAGGTCGATATTTCGTTTCCCGAGATCGAGAAGTTCGACGCGCTTCCGCCCGCGCGCGTGGAGGGCGCAACGGCGTTCGTCTCGATCATGGAAGGCTGCAGCAAGTACTGCACGTTCTGCGTCGTGCCGTATACCCGTGGCGAAGAGGTGTCCCGCCCGCTCGACGACGTGCTGACCGAAGTCGCGGAGCTTGCGGTGCAGGGCGTCAGGGAAGTGACGCTCCTCGGACAGAACGTCAACGCCTATCGCGGACAGATGGACGGCGGAGAGATCGCGGATTTCGCGCTGCTCCTCGAGTACGTCGCAGAAATCCCGGGCATCGAGCGCATCCGCTACACCACGTCCCACCCGCGCGAATTCACGCAGCGGCTCATCGATGCCTACGCCGCAATCCCCAAGCTCGTGAGCCACGTGCATCTCCCGGTGCAGTCCGGTTCGGACCGCGTGCTCGCCGCCATGAAGCGCGGCTACACCGCGCTCGAGTACAAGTCGATCGTGCGCCGCCTGCGCGAGCGGCGTCCCGACATCTCGATTTCGTCCGACTTCATCGTCGGTTTTCCGGGAGAGACGGAGGCCGATTTTGCGGCGACGATGAAGCTCGTGGACGACGTCGGGTTCGACGCGAGCTTCAGCTTCGTCTACAGTCCACGCCCCGGCACGCCGGCCGCCGAGCTCGCGGATGCGACGCCTTACGCCGAAAAGCTCGAGCGCCTGCAGCGGCTGCAGCGGCGCATCGAGGAGAACGCGCAGGCGATCAGCCGCTCGATGGTCGGCACCCGCCAGCAGATACTGGTGGACGGTGCGGCGAGGAAGGACCCTTCGGAGCTCTCCGGCCGCACCGCGAACAATCGCGTCGTCAACTTCCCCGGCCCGCGCGAGCTGATCGGCCGGCTGGTCGCCGTCGACATCATCGCGGCGCTGCCGCACTCGCTGCGCGGTGAGGTCTGCGCGTCGCCACATTGAAGCCCGTCGAGATCTCGTTCACGCCGGTGGACAACCAGCGGCTCGCCAACCTGTGCGGGGCGCTCGATGAGAACCTGCGCCAGATCGAGACCGCGCTCGATGTCAGCATTGCGCGCCGCGGCGAGCGCTTCGCCCTGACCGGCAAGCCGCAGCAGACCAAAGTGGCGGCGCGCGTGCTGCAGGACTTTTACCGCAAGGCCGACCAGACGCTCACGCTGGAAGACGTCCAGCTCGGCCTCATCGAGGCGGGAAATCCCAGGCCGGCGCGAGCGGTGTCGGAGGACACGCCTGCGCTCATTACGCGCCGCCAGGATTTGCACGGCCGCACGCCGCGACAGGTTCAATACCTGCAGAACATCCTCACGCACGACGTCACCTTCAGCATCGGGCCCGCAGGCACGGGAAAGACTTACCTCGCCGTCGCCTGCGCCGTGGACGCCTTCGAGCGCGATCACGTGAAGCGCATCGTGCTCGTTCGCCCCGCCGTGGAAGCGGGCGAGCGCCTGGGGTTTCTGCCGGGCGACATGGCGCAGAAGGTCGATCCGTATCTGCGCCCGCTCTACGACGCGCTCTACGATCTGATGGGCTTCGACAAGGTGGCGCGCATGTTCGAGCGCGGCACGATCGAGATCGCACCGCTCGCCTACATGCGCGGACGCACGCTCAATCACTCGTTCGTGATCCTCGACGAAGCGCAGAACACGACGCCCGAGCAGATGAAGATGTTCCTGACGCGCATCGGCTTCGGCAGCAAGGCGGTCATCACCGGCGATGTCACGCAGATCGACCTCGCACGCGGCCAGAAGAGCGGCCTGGTCGAGGCGCGGGACGTGCTGAAACGCGTGCGCGGCATCGCCTTCACGCATTTCGAGAGCGAGGACGTGGTGCGGCATCCGCTGGTGCAGCGCATCGTCGCCGCTTACGAGAGTTACAAGCCGCCGGCGACCCCGGCGCGCGAGCCACGGGACGAGAAAGAGTGAGGCCGCGTAGCCGCAAGCGTGCCCCGCGCCTTGAGCTTACGGTGCAGTACGCCGTGGCGCCCCCCCACCTCCCGCTGGAGGCCGACATTCGCAAATGCGTCCGCGCTGCGCTCGAGCACGACGCGCGCATGACCGTACGCATCGTCGCAGGCGTGGAAGGCCGCGCGCTCAATCGTCGTTTCCGGGGGCACGACCACGCCACCAACGTGCTCGCTTTCGCGTACCGCGATGCGCCACCGTACGAGGGTGATGTCGTGATCTGCGCGCCGGTGGTCGCCCGTGAGGCCCGGGCGCAGGGCAAGAGCATTGCGGCTCACTATGCGCACCTTATCGTGCACGGGACGCTTCACCTTCAGGGCTACGATCACCAGCGGCCTGCCGATGCCAGCGTCATGGAGCGCCGCGAGTCGCAAATCGTCGTCAAACTGGGGTATCCTGACCCCTACGCGGCACGGGACCGCGCGCGGGCGGGCGGCAGAACGCTCCGCGCCGCCTGATTGCCCACCCGCTATGGACGACACCCACAGTAAACGCTCGTTCCTCGAGCGGCTTTCGGCGCTCATCATGCGCGAGCCCGAAGACCGCGAACAACTGATCGAACTGCTGCGCGGGGCCCACGAGCACAACCTCCTCGACGCCGACGCGCTCGCGATGATCGAAGGTGTGCTGCAGGTCTCCGAGATGCAGGCGCGCGACATCATGGTGCCGCGCTCGCAGATGGATGTCATCGACGTGAACGAGTCGCCCGACCAGTTCATCCCGATGGTGATCCAGACCGCGCACTCACGCTTTCCCGTGATCGGGGAGAACAAGGACGACGTGCTCGGCATTCTCCTGGCGAAGGATCTCCTGCGCTACTACGCGGGGGAGGAGGAATTCAACGTGCGCGACATGCTGCGCCCGGCGGTGTTCATTCCCGAGTCCAAGCCGCTCAACGTGCTGCTCAAGGAATTCCGCAAGAACCGCAATCACATCGCCATCGTGGTCGACGAGTACGGCGGGGTGGCGGGCCTCGTGACGATCGAGGACGTGCTCGAGCAGATCGTGGGCGACATCGAGGACGAGTACGACTTCGAAGACGTCGAGAACAACATCGTCCCCGAGAAGGGCGGGCAGTACCGCGTCAAGGCGCTGACGGAGATCCCCGATTTCAACGCCGCGTTCGGCACGAACTACAGCGACGAGGAGTTCGACACGGTGGGCGGCCTCGTCCTGAAGCGTTTCGGCCGCGTGCCGAAGCGCGGCGAGCAGGTGAGTGTCGACAACCTCATTTTCCGCGTGCTGCGCGCCGACAGCCGCCGCGTGCACCTGCTGCAGGTCACGAAGAGGCCCGAGAAAAAATAAATGACGGCAGAGGACATGCGCGCGGTACCCGCCGGGCGACGTTTCCTCGCGCACCACGGGTCCAGCGCCGCGGCATTCGGGCTGGGCGCGGCGAGCGTGCTCGGCTACGCGCCGTTCGGACTCTTCGTCCTGCCGCTCTTCGCCATCGCAGCCGTGCTCGTGTTGTGGGAGCGCGCAGACGGCCCGCGCACAGCGGCCTGCGCAGGCTTCTTCTACGGACTCGGCTTTTTTTTGTGCGGCGTGAGCTGGGTCTACGTGAGCCTTCACGATTTCGGCGCCATGCCGGCGCCGCTCGCCGCGCTCGCAACGCTCCTTTTCTGCGCGTTCCTCGCGCTCTTTCCCGCCGCAGGGGGCTATCTTCACGCGCGCGTTGGTTTCCCGGCGGGCGTCGGCTTCATCCTGTTATTTCCGGCGCTATGGACGCTCCTCGAGTGGACGCGCGGATGGATCTTCACCGGCTTTCCGTGGCTCGTGCTCGGCTATGCGCAGATACCGACGAGCCCGCTCGCGGGCTATGCCCCCGTGCTCGGCATCTATGGCGTGACGCTCCTCGCCGCGCTGACAAGCGGGCTCATCGCGTGGCTATGGATGACCTGTCGCGAAAGACGCAACATCGTCCCCGCGCTCGTCCTCCTCATCGCCATCTGGACGGGCGGCTGGGCGCTCGGCGCGGTGGAATGGACGCGGCCCGTCGGCGAGCCGGTGAGCGTGAGCCTGCTCCAGGGCAACGTGCCGCAGGACCTCAAGTTCCGCCCCGATCGCATCGAGAAGACGCTGGACGATTACCGCTCGCTCGCCGAATCGAGCACGAGCCGGCTCATCATCTTCCCGGAAACCGCGCTGCCGCTCTTTCTCGACAACGTGCCGCCGTCGTATCTGGAAGCGCTCGCTGCACACGCGCGCCGAAATGGCGGCGATGCGCTGATCGGTGTCCCGCTCCGCCTCCCGGATGGCCGCTATTTCAACAGCATGATCTCGCTCGGCACCGCGCCGCCCCAGCACTATCACAAGTTTCACCTCGTTCCGTTCGGTGAGTTCATTCCGCTGCGGCCCCTGCTCGGGGGCATCGTCGGCGCGCTTGCGATCCCGCTGCAGGATTTCACGCGCGGGCCGACGCATCCGGCACCGCTCGAGGTGGCCGGACAGCGCGTCGCGGTGAACATCTGCTACGAGGACGCCTTCGGCGAGGAAATCATCCGCCAGTTGCCCGAGGCGACGCTCCTCGTCAACGCGAGCAACGTCGCGTGGTTCGGCCGCTCGATTGCGCCCGGTCAGCATCTGCAGATCTCGCAGGCGCGCGCGCTCGAATCGGGTCGATACATGCTGCGTGCAACCAATACCGGCGTGACCGCCGTCATCGATCCGCGCGGCACCGTGGTCGCTGCCGCACCGCAGTTCACGCGCGCGGTCGTTACCCGCAGCGTGCAGGGCTACGCGGGCGCTACGCCGTACGTGCGCTGGGGCAATCGCACCGTGCTCGCGATTTGCGTCGCGCTCATCGTCCTCGCCTTTGCATTGCGCGCGTTGGGACGCGCGTGAAGGGCGCCCGGCGTTTCCGGCGCTCTGCCAAAACCGCTACAATTTGCCCTTTGCCGCCGGCACCGAATCGATGCTGACGTTTCAGCAGCTCATCCTCACGCTCAATCGCTACTGGGATCGGCACGGATGCGTGCTGCTCCAGCCCTATGACATGGAAATGGGCGCGGGCACCTTTCATACCGCGACGTTTCTGCGCGCGATCGGCCCGGAGCCGTGGAACGCCGCTTACGTGCAGCCGTCGCGCCGCCCCAAGGACGGCCGCTACGCGGAGAATCCCAATCGGCTTCAGCATTACTATCAGTACCAGGTGGTGATGAAGCCCTCGCCCCGCGGCTTCCAGGATCTCTATCTCGGATCGCTGGCCGAGCTGGGGATCGATGCAAAGGCGCACGACATCCGGTTCGTCGAGGACGACTGGGAATCACCGACGCTCGGCGCGTGGGGCCTGGGATGGGAAGTGTGGCTCGACGGCATGGAGGTGACCCAGTTCACCTATTTCCAGCAGGTGGGCGGGCTCGACTGCAGGCCCGTTTTGGGCGAGCTCACCTACGGGCTCGAGCGGCTGGCGATGTATCTCCAGGGGAAGGAAAACGTATTCGATCTGGTGTGGGTCGAAGGCGTGAGCTACCGCGACGTCTACCATCAGAACGAAGTCGAGCAGTCGCGCTACAACTTCGAGCTCGCCAACGTGGAGCTGCTCTTCCAGCACTTCTCGCAGTTCGAGGCGGAAGCGAAACGCCTCGTCGAGTGCGGGCTCGTGCTGCCGGCGTACGAGATGGTGCTCAAGTGCTCGCACACCTTCAACCTGCTCGATGCGCGCGGCGCGATTTCGGTCACCGAGCGCGCGGCTTACATCGCGCGCGTGCGGACGCTCGCGCGGCTCATCGCACAGGCCTACTACGATGCGCGCGAGCGCTTGGGCTTTCCCATGCTGGCGGGTGAAAAGCAGGCGGCATAGATGGAAGCGAGCCTGCTCGTCGAGCTGCTGACCGAGGAACTGCCCCCGAAGTCGCTCAAGGCACTGGGGACGGTATTCGGCGAAGAAATGGCCGGCGCTCTCGAGCGCCGCCAGTTGAAGCTTGACGCGACCGGTGTACGCCTTTTCGCGACCCCGAGGCGGCTCGGCGTGCTCGTTTCCGGCGTGCTCGACAAGGCGCCCGACCGCGAGCAGCAGGTCACCGGCCCCTCGGTCAAGGTCGGGCGCGACGCCGCGGGCAAGCCGACCCCGGCGCTCGTCGGCTTCGCGCGCAAGAACGGCGTCGCGATCGAAACACTGGAAGAACGCGACACCCCGAAGGGCCGGGTCTTCGTCGCGCGCGTCAAGGTGACCGGTGTGACGCTCGACGCGGCGATGGACGAGATACTCGCGGAGACGGTGCGCAAGCTTCCCATCCCGAAGGTGATGCGCTGGGGCGATGGCGACGCGCAGTTCGTGCGTCCGGTGCACGGTCTCGTGGTCCTGCACGGCGGCCGCGTGGTGCCGACGAACGTCCTCGGCATGGAATCGGGCAATCGTACCCGCGGCCATCGCTTTCTGTCCGAAGGCGAGATCGCTCTCGGCGATGCGGAGGAGTACGAGACACGGCTGCGCGATGAAGGCAAAGTCATCGCCGAATTCGCGGCGCGGCGCGCGGAAATCGAGCGCCAGCTCAAGGCGGAGGCGGAGCGCCAGAACGCGCGCCTTGGCGACCACGAGGCGTTGCTCGACGAAGTGACCGGTCTCGTCGAATATCCCGCGGTTTACGTGGGACAGTTCGACCCGGCGTTTCTCGCGGTACCGCAGGAGTGCCTCATCCTCACGATGCGGCAGAACCAGAAGTATTTTCCGCTGTTCGATGCGGGCGGGAAGCTTCTCCCCAGGTTTCTCATCGTCTCGAACATGCGCATCGCCGACCCGCGCCACATCGTGGCGGGAAACGAGCGCGTGGTGCGCCCGCGGCTCGAGGATGCCCGCTTCTTCTACGACCAGGACCGCAAGGTCCGGCTGGAAACGCGCGTGCCGCAGCTCGCCAGAGTCGTCTATCACAACAGGCTTGGCAGCCAGCTCGAGCGCGTGGAGCGCATGCAGCTTCTTGCGGGCAGAATCGCGCGCGACATCGGCGCCGATGCGGTACTGACCGAGCGCGCGGCGTGGCTCGCCAAGGCCGATCTCCTGACCGGCATGGTCGGCGAGTTTCCCGAGCTCCAGGGGATCATGGGGCGCTACTACGCCCGGGCGGACGGCGAGCCGCCGGAAGTGGCCGACGCGATCGAAGCGCACTACCGGCCGCGTTTCTCCGGCGATGGCTTGCCCGAAGGCGCGATTGCGGCCGCCGTCGCGCTCGCGGAGAAGCTCGATACGCTCGCCGGACATTTCGGCATCGGGCAACAGCCGACCGGCGACAAGGACCCGTTCGGATTGCGCCGCGCCGCACTGGGCGTGCTTCGCATACTGATCGAGAAGGCGCTGCCGCTTTCGCTGCACGATCTGCTCACCGCGGCGTTCTCCGGGTACAACGGCCGGATCACGGATGCACACACGGAGCTCAGGGTATTCCTCTACGAACGGCTCGCCGGCTATCTCCGGGACCGCGATTACACCGCGCTCGAAGTGGATGCCGTGCTCACGCTCGAGCCGGTACGCCTCGACCTCGTGCCGCGGCAGCTGGAAGCGGTGCGCACCTTCCTCGCGCTGCCGGAAGCGGACAGTCTCGCGGCGGCGAACAAGCGGGTTGCCAACATCCTCAAGCAGGCGCGCGCCAAAGGGGAAACGTTCAGCGGCGCGGACACGCGGCACCTGAAGGAGCCCGCGGAGCGCGCGCTGTTCGAAGCGCTCAGGTCTGCCACGGCCAGGGCGGAGCCGCTGTATGCCCGCGGCGACTTTACCGGCTACCTCAAGTCCTTCGCCGTGCTCAAGTCGCCGGTGGACGCGTTCTTCGACTCGGTGATGGTCATGGTCGACGAGCCGGAGCTGAGGCGCAATCGCCTCGGGCTCCTCGCCGACCTTCAGCGGCAGATGAACCAGGTGGCGGACATCTCCAAGCTCGCCGCCTGAGCCCATGAAGCTCGTCATTCTGGACCGCGACGGCGTGATCAACTACGACAGCCCGTCATACATCAAGAGTCCCGACGAATGGAAGCCCATCCCGGGCAGCCTCGAGGCCATCGCGCAGCTCAACCAGAGCGGCTATCACGTCGTCATCGCGAGCAATCAGTCGGGCATCGGCCGCGGGCTCTTCGACATGGCGACGCTCAACGCGATCCACGACAAGATGCACCGCGCGCTGGGACAGGTCGGCGGGCGCATCGACGCGGTGTTCTTCTGCCCCCACGCGGATGAAGCGCACTGCGCGTGCCGCAAGCCGCGTGCCGGACTGCTGGAAGAGATCTCGCATCGCTTCAACGTCAACCTGCGGGGCGTGCCGAGCATCGGCGATGCGCAGCGCGATCTCGAGGCCGCCGCGGCGGTCGGCGCACAACCGATACTGGTGCTGACCGGCAAGGGCGAGCAGACCCGGCGTGCGGGCAAGATGCCGCCCGGAACGCTGGTCTTCGCCGACCTCGCGGAAGCGGTGAAATCGCTCATCCGATGAGCGCCGCGATCTTGCTGCGGTCCGCACTCTTCGCGCTCTTTCAGGCTCTCGTCACTCCGGTATTCGCCGTCATCGCGCTGCTCACCTTTCCGTTCCCCCCGCTCACGCGCTATCGCGTCATCACGACGTGGTCGCGGCTCATCGTGGGCGCGGCGCGGGCGATCTGCGGCATACGTTACCGCGTGATCGGAGCGGAAAACGTTCCGCGCGATCCGTGCATCATCCTCGCGAAACACCAGTCGGCATGGGAAACGCTCGCCTTCCAGGTCATTCTGCCGCCCCACGTCTGGGTGCTGAAGCGGGAGTTGCTGCGCATTCCATTCTTCGGATGGGGCCTCGCCATGCTCTCCCCGATCGCGATCGACCGCAGCGCCGGCGCGCGCGCGCTGCGCCAGACGCTCGAGCAGGGCCGGGAGCGGCTGGAGCGCGGCTTCTTCATCGTCATCTTCCCCGAGGGCACGCGCACCGCGCCCGGGGCGAAAGGCACGTATCATCCCGGGGGCGCCTGGCTTGCCGTCAAGACCGGCGTCGCCGCGCTGCCGATCGCGCACAATGCCGGAGAATGCTGGCCGCGAAACTCCTTCCTCAAGTACCCCGGACTCGTCACCGTCAGCATCGGACCCGCGCTCGCGACGGCGGATGTCACACCCGAGGCGCTCAACGCGGAAGTCGAGCGGTGGATCGAGAATGAAATGAAGCGCATCACCCGCCATGGCATGGTCGAAGGCACGCCAGCTTGAGCTTCCCCTGCCGTTGAGGCAGGGAGCGCACCTCTCTCATGCCTGCATCGCGTTCGGTGCGAAGCTCGTGCCCTATGCCGTGAGGCGCAGCCGGCGTCGCCGCGGCTCGTACAGCCTCGCCATCGACGAGCGGGGACTGCGCATCGGCGTGGCGTGGGACGCCTCCGAGCGCTGGATCGAGCGCATCCTGCGCGATCACGCGAGGTGGATCGTGCGCAAGCTCGACGAGTGGCAGGCGCGGCGCGCGCCCGCGGTGACGTGGTGCGACGGCGCAATCCTCATGCTGCTCGGCGCTCCGGTGCGGCTGACCTTCGCGAGCGGCATCAAGGCGGTCGCGCGCGAGGAGGATCGCGTGCTGATCGACGCTCACGGCAGGGCGCCGGTGGAGATCGTGGGCGCGGTCACGGACTGGCTCCGCACCGAAGCGATCGAATGCTTCGGGAAGCGGATCGCATACTATGCGCCGTTGCTGCGCGTCGCACCGCGGGCGGTGCGGCTTTCGCAGGCCCGCACGCGCTGGGGGAGCTGCCACCCCGACGGCAGGATATTCCTCAACTGGCGGCTGGTGCAGATGCCGCTCGCGCTCATCGATTATGTCGTCGCGCACGAGCTCGCCCACTTGCGGGAAATGAACCACTCGCCGCGCTTCTGGCGCGCGGTTGCAGAAGTGATCCCCGACTACGTCGCACGGCGCAAGTCGATTCGCGAGCAAGGGCATCGCTATCTGGTCGTCTGAGAGCGCCGGGAGCGCTGTGCTAAGATGCCTGCGGTCCCGGGCCGGCCCTTACATCGTCATGCGCACCGCACTTCTTCTCCTTCTGATCGTTCCGCTTCTCGCGGCATGCGGCTACAAGGGCCCGCTCTACCTGCCGAAACCCAAGCCCGAAGCGCAAACCACTCCCGCGCCACCGGCGGAAGACACCGGGAAAGCCAAAGGCGGCCCGTGAGCTACTTTCGCTATGCCGGCGGCGAGCTTCATGCCGAGGGGGTGCCGCTCGCGCGTATCGCGGAGGCGCACGGCACGCCGTGCTATGTCTATTCGCGGGCCGCGCTGACCGAGGCCTACCGCAGCTTCGACGCGGCGTTCGCGGCGCGCCGGCATCGGATGTGCTACGCCGTCAAGGCCAATTCCAATCTCGCCGTCCTCAACCTCTTCGCGCGCCTCGGCAGCGGCTTCGATATCGTGTCAGGCGGGGAACTGGAGCGCGTGCTCGCGGCGGGCGGCGAACCCCGCAAGACCGTCTTCTCGGGCGTGGGGAAGGCGGAAGCGGAGATGCGGCGCGCGCTCGAGGTGGGAGTCGGCTGCTTCAACGTCGAATCGGCGAGCGAGCTCGAGCGCCTCGCGCGGGTGGCCGGCGACATGGGCGCGACGGCGCCCGTGAGCCTGCGCGTCAATCCCGATGTGGACCCGGGCACGCATCCCTATATCGCGACCGGCCTCATGCGCAACAAGTTCGGCGTGTCGTACCGCGAGGCGCCGGCGCTGTACCAACGTGCCGCCGCGCTGCCGCATCTGCGCGTCGAAGGCATCGGCTGCCACATCGGCTCGCAGTTGACGGACGTCGCACCGTTCCGAGAAGCGCTGGAGAAAATACTCGAGCTCGCCGCAGCGCTCGAACGCAACGGCATCAACCTCACCCACATCGATGTCGGAGGCGGCCTCGGCATCCGGTATCAGGAAGAAACACCCCCCGCGATTGGCGACTACGCGCGCGCGCTCCTCGAGCCGCTCGGTTCCTGCCCCTACACTCTGTTCCTGGAGCCGGGGCGCGCGCTCACCGGCAACGCCGGGGTGCTCCTGACGCGCATCGAGTACCTCAAGGAGGGCGCGGAGAAGAACTTCGTGGTGGTCGACGCCGCCATGAACGACCTGCTGCGACCCGCGCTCTATGACGCCTGGCACGACGTGCTGCCGGTGCGGCAAAGCGAGCGCCGCGCGCGCACCTACGATGTCGTGGGGCCGGTATGCGAGAGCGGCGACTTTCTCGCGCTCGACCGCCAGCTCGCGGTACACGAGGGCGATCTGCTTGCGATCATGTCCGCCGGCGCATACGGCATGAGCATGAGCTCGAACTACAACACCCGCCCGCGCGCCGCGGAAGTGATGGTCGACGCATCGCAGTTCCATCTCGTGCGCAGTCGCGAACGGATCGCCGACCTCATGTCGGGCGAGACGGTACTGCCCTGATCGAATCGAAGCGCGATGCGCGCGCGATTCGGTGCGCATGAATCGCGCGAACGCCTTCGATGATCGACACAAATGCCCGCGCATCGCTGTTGCGGCAAACACCACATGTGATCCGCGGTGTCAATATAGATTTACAAAAGTGTTGCATTTTTTTTTAACTGTGGCATAGAATTGGCGCACCAAGCATGATTTTCCGAATTTTTTCGGAAAGAACGACGAGAAAAACGCTGTGAGTCGTTCACAAAATTGTGCGATGGTAAGTGCGGGACTAGCGCCGCACTTGAAGCGATGCCTAGTTAACCTTAAAGGAGACGATGATGGCAGCGAAGAAAAAAGCTAAGAAAAAAGCAGCGAAAAAGAAAGCAGCCAAGAAGAAGTAGTTGAAGTAGTAGCGGGGGCTGGGTATCCCCCGGCTCCCGCTTTTGGTCCCCGTCTCCTCCCTCTCCTCCAGTTTCCAGTCAGCAGCAGGTTCGCAGCAGCGCCCTAACCCTTTGCGCTGCGGATTTTCCTTCGCCACATCAATGACTTAATGTGTGCCGCCGCGTCGATGCCATTGGCATGGCGGAACACGCGGGTGACTCGGCGCGAGCAACGTTTCAACCTGCACTCGTTGCTGAAAGAAAAGCGCGGTTCGAAAAGAAGAAAGACGCGCGACGAAACGCGCGCGTCACGGATTGAGCTGACGATAGACGGCGGTTGCGACGCGCAGCAATTCCGATTTGTCGACCTCGCCGGAAAGCGCGTAGCCGAGCTTGCGATCGAGCCAGTAAAAGACACCGACGTTGTTCTCCTGCGCGAAGCGGAACGCGGTCTCGCGCGTGTCGTCGGGATTGGTGCGCACGTAGAGCGTGAGGCGCTGTCCTTTCGCATCCTGGTACATGAACTGCGCCACCGGTCCGCGATCGCCGGGCAGGAGACGCCCGCCCACGAGCGTATAGCCGATGCCCCCTAGGTGCGGGATCTTGAGCGGCGTGCCGAGGCGCTTGGAAAGCCACGCCACGAGGTGCGCTTCCTGGTCCGCGCCCACTTCCACCGGATGCCGTACTTCCGGGCTGTACACGACGTGCGCCATGGCAGCGCGACGCGCCCACGCCGAAGCCTCCTGGCGCTGCTCGGTGCGGTACGACTGCAGATGCCAGCCCAGGACACCGCCGAGTGCCATCCAACCCACCGCAGCGGCGGCACGCCATAGATAAGTCTTGCGCCGCGGAGCCGCGTGCAGCAACCGCCCGGGAATCGGTTCCTCGACGATGGCACCGAAATGCGCGCGCAGCGCCTCGTTCTGCCGACGATAGGCGGCGACCCGCTCCGCGTCTTCGGGATGGCTCGCCAGATAGGCTTCCACTTCCGCACGGCGGGTCGCGGGAAGCAGTCCATCCACGTAGGCGTGGAGGTCGGCTTCGGTGACGGGCAAGTTGCTCACTTGATCACCCGCAGCCCCGCGCTGTCACCCGTCCCGCCCATCAGGCGCCGCAGCCGCTCGCGGGCACGCGAGAGCCGCGACATGACGGTGCCGATCGGGATGCCGAGCGCCCGCGCCGTCTCTTCGTACGACAGCTCTTCGAGCCCGACGAGGAGCACCACCTCCCGCTGCTCGTCGGGCAGGCGCCGCAGCGCAAGGTCGAGATCGCGAATCTCGAGGCGATCGGTCTCGCTCGCGCGCTCGGCGGGCAGAAAATCCTCGTCATCGAGCGGCACCGTCGGATGGCCCGCTCGCGAGCGGAGCTGGTTCACGTATACGTTGTGCATGATGGTGAAGAGCCATGCGCGCAGATCGCTGCCGCGGCGCCAGAGGTGGAGCTTGTTGAGCGCGCGCTCGAGCGTATCCTGAACGAGATCGTCCGCCCCGACCCGATCACCCGTGAGGGCACGCGCATAGCGGCGCAGCCGTGGTATGTGCTGTTCGATCAGAGGCTCGTAGTCGTCCACGCTCGCCGCTCCCACACCCCCCGCTCAAGCGATGTTCGGCTGGACGGCTCTTGACCGGTGAACATCGCGGCGGAAGGCTCTATTCCACTACACCAGGAAAACGGTCGCCAGCCCGAGGAAGATGAAAAACCCCCCGCTGTCGGTGATCGCCGTGATGATGACGCTCGAGCCGATCGCCGGGTCGCGCCCGAGCTTCTGCATGGTGATCGGGATGGCCACCCCCATCACGGCGGCCAGCATCAGCGACAGCACCATGGCCCCGGTCATGACGACCCCGAGCTGCCAGTCGTGATAGATGAGGAACGCGAACATGCCCACCACGCTCCCCCAGATCAGCCCGTTCAGCAGCGAGACGCCGATCTCCTTCATGAAGAGCTGGCGCGCGTTGGCCGCGCTGATCTGCCCCAGGGCAAGGGCGCGCACGATCATGGTGATGGTCTGGTTTCCGGAATTCCCGCTGATCCCTGCGACAATGGGCATCAGCGCCGCGAGCGCGACGAGCTTCTCGATGGAGTGCTCGAAAAGCCCGATGACGCGCGAGGCGATGAACGCGGTGACGAGATTCACCGCCAGCCACGCCCAGCGGTTTTTCACGCTCTTCCACACCGAGGCGAAGAGATCCTCCTCCTCGAGCAGACCGCCGGCGGAGAGCATCTCGTTCTCCGTCTCCTTGCGGATGTAATCCACGACGGCGTTCACGGTGACGCGGCCGATCAGGCGCCCGCTGTCGTCCACCACCGGCGCCGACACGAGGTCGTAGCGCTCGAAGGCGCCCGCCGCTTCCTGTGCCTTTTCGTCCGGCTGCAGCCGCACGGGCTCCTTCACCATCACGTCCTCGACGGCCACGTCGGGATCGGTGACGAGGAGGCGGTTCAATGGCAGCAGGCCGCGGAATCGCCCGTTCCGATCCACCACGAAGAGCTGATCCGTGTGATCGGGCAGCTCGTCCAGGCGGCGCAGGTAACGCAGCACGACCTCGAGCCGGACGTCGTCGCGGATGCTGATCATGTCGAAATCCATGAGCGCACCCACGGTGTCCTCGGGGTACGACATGGCTTCGCGCAGCCGCTCGCGCTCCTGCGGCGAGAGCGACTGGAAGACGTCCTGGATGACCTCGCGCGGGAGGTCGGGCGCGAGATCCGCGATCTCGTCGGCATCGAGCCGGCCGGCCGCAGCCACCAGCTCGGCCTTGTCCATGTCCGCGATCAGCGTTTCGCGGACCGCATCCGACACTTCGAGCAGGATGTCGCCCTCGCGGTCGGCCTTCACCAGCTCCCAGACGATGAGGCGCTCTTCGAGCGGCAACGACTCGAGTACGTAGGCGATGTCGGCGGGGTGAAGTTCGTCGAGGATCTTCTGCAGCTCGGCGAGATGCAGCGTGTGGACGAGCGTCTTCACGAGCTCGCGGCGCGCGTCGTCCTCGCCTTCGCGCGGCGCGACGGCGGCTTCGTGCTTGCGCAGGAGCTCGACGATTTCCTCGAGCCGCTCCTGCACGCTGGGACGATCTTCCTCGGTCTGTGACATGTGTGGAACGCCGCTCGGGCGACGTGCGCGCGGTGCCATTCTAGAGCCGATCCGGGCAGGAGGCACGCATCGCGTATATCATTGGCGCCCATATGTTTGCCCGGTATCTCTCGTAAGACGTGGCAGCCGCATCGTCCCTGAAGCTCAAGCAGGCACGCGAGCGCCTGCAGCGCGGCGACGCCGCGGGCGCGGCGTATCTGTGCGAGGAGATCCTGCGCAGCGCCCCGCGCAATCCGGATGCCCTGTCGCTCCTCGCGATGGCGCACCTCATGGGCGGGAGGCCGCACGACGCGGTCCCGCTCTTTGAAAAAGCGCTCGCAGCGGATGCGCGAAACGGGATGGTGCTCGAGCATCTCGGCCTCGCTTACCTCATGCTGGGGCGCGATGCGGATGCGGAAGGCGTGCTGCGGCGTGCGGTCTCGATCGCCGGTGCCCCGCCTTCGGTCGCCATGCGGCTCGGCATCGCGCTCATGCACCGGCAGAAGCACGAGGAGGCCATCCGCTGGCTGCGGCAGGCACTCGCGCGCGATCCGCAGAACGTGGACTGTCGTCTCAATCTCGGCCGGGCGTGGGCGCAGTCGGGCGACATCGCGGCCGCGCGGGAAACGTTCCAAGGCGTGCTGGAAGACGATCCGTCGCGAGCCGATGCCCTGTACAACCTCGGCGTGCTCGCCTTGCAGGCGGACGACCTCCAGCAGGCTCGGATGTTTTTCGAGCGCGTGGTCGAGCAGGCGCCGGACTCCGCCGACGCTCAGGCGAGCCTGGGCATCGTGCTCCAGAGACAGGGTGCACTCTCTCAGGCGCGCGCACGATTCGAAGTTGCGTTTCGCCTTGCGCCCGGATTACCCGCGGCGCACGAAGGGATGGCTACGATCAGTCTCGCCGAGGGCCGCACCGGCGAGGCGATCGAGCACCTTCGCGCCTTGCTCACAACCGACGCGACGCATCCTTTCGCTCTGCCCGCGCTCGCCAGTGCGCTGTTCGAAATGGGAGAACTGGACGAGGCGGCTGCGACGGCAGAGCGTGCGTGCGCAGCGTATCCACGGGAAGCATCCGCTTATTCCACGCTCGCCAACGTGCACATCGTGCGCGGGGCGCTGGACAAAGCCATCGCGACGCTCGAAACCGGTTATGCGGCGACGGGCAGCAACGCGCTGCTCGGCATGCTTACCTATCAATTGCGGCAGGCGTGCGAGTGGCCCAAGTGGCACGAGGCATGGCAGAAGCTCGCGCCGGAGATCGACCGCAGCGCCGCGCTCGGCAGCCCCTTCTGGCTTCTGTGCGAGCCGACCACCGCGAAGCAGCAACTGGACTACACGGTCCGCTGGGCCGACGCCCGCTTCCGCAGCGTCACGCGGGTTCGCACCGGGAAGCGTGCCGAACGGCGGCATCCACGGATACGCGTCGGCTACCTGTCTTCGGATCTCCAGGAACACGCGGCCGCTTATCTCATCGCGGAGGTGCTCGAGCTTCACGACCGCGAGCGCTTCGAGATCTTCGCCTATTCGCACGGTCCGGACGATGGCGGCGCGATGCGGCCGCGGTTGCGCGCGGCCTGCGAGCACTTCATCGACATCGCGTGGGAGTCCGATGACGTCGCCGCGGAGCGCATACGAAACGACGAGCTCGACATCCTGGTCGATCTCAAGGGCTACACCGTGGGCGATCGTCTCACGATCATGGCGCGCCGGCCGTGCGATGTTCAGGTCACCTGGCTCGGCTACCCGGGAACGACGGGGGCGGCGTTCATGGACTATCTGATCGCCGATCCCTTCATCGTGCCGCCGGAGCACGAGCATTTCTACTCCGAGCGCATCGTGCGCATGCCGCACTGCTATCAGCCGAACGACCGCAAGCGCCCGGTCGGCACACTGCTCTCACGCGCGGAATACGGGATTCCGGAAGGCGCGTTCGTATTCTGCTGCTTCAACCAGCCCTACAAGATCACGCCCGACGTGTTCGGAGTCTGGATGAGATTGCTGCGCGATGTGCCGGGGAGTGTGCTGTGGCTGGTTGAAAGCAACCGCTGGGCAAAGCACAACCTGCTCGATGTTGCCAGGTCTCACGGTGTCGCGGCCGAGCGCTTCGTGTTCGCGCAACGCCGTCCGTATCCCGATCACCTTGCGCGCTATAAGGTTGTGGACCTGGCGCTCGATACCTTTCCCTACACCTCGCACACCATACTGAGCGACGCGCTGTGGTGCGGATGTCCGACGGTGGGGTTATGCGGAGAGACCTTCGCCTCGCGCGTCTCCGGCAGCCTGCTCACCGCGGCGGGTCTGCCGGATCTCGTCACTTATACGCTCGAGGACTACGAGCGCCTCGCGCGGCAACTCGCGACCGATTCCGTGCAACTGGCAGCCATCCGGGCACGGGTGGAAGAAGCTAAGGACCACGCGCCGCTGTTCGACACGCGGGGTTTCGCACGGGACCTCGAATGGCTATTTATCAGTCTATTGAGAGCGTGACGATGCGAGACACAAGTCCTGTGATGCTCTCTGTCTCGATATTGCGCCCATTGTTCGATGCTCCGGCGTGTTGGTATTATCTCCAACATGAAGGCCGAACTCTTGTTGGATGAACGTCATGTATTGAGTGAAGCGGCGTTCGTGGAACTGGTAGTGTGGCATGTGCCCGCACCGGTTCGGGGTTCCGTGCACAGATTTCGCTATCGGCTGGCTCTAGTCGTAAAAGGCAAGTGTGTGATGCGCTATGACAATGAGCCCGGTAAGGGAGATCATAGGCACTTTGGCGATACCGAGCAGGTCTATACGTTTACGACGCCAGAGCAATTACTCGCCGATTTTTGGGCCGATGTGGACAAATGGAGGCTCTGATATGAGGACAGTCACACTTTCTGTGGATACGCGTAAAGGCGTCACGCGGCGCGCGCTCGACGCGTTTTCAGGCAAGCGTCGGGGCGCACATATCTCGTTCGCATCGGCCGACCTGGTATGGAAAGTTCTCACCGCGAAACGCTGGGAACTGCTTAAGGCGATGGCCGGCGCGGGTTCGATGACGCTGCGCGAAGTCGCCCGCCGTGTGAAACGGGATGTAAAGGCGGTACACGGCGATATACATGCCCTATTAGCAGCGGGAATATTACAGAAGAATGAAGAGGGTAAGATCGAATTCCCATACGATGCGGTGCACGTCGATTTCATGCTGGAAACGGCGTAGTCACATTTCGGAATAAACACCCGCACACCATCCTGAGCGATGCCCTGTGGTGCGGATGTCCGACGGTCGGATTGTGCGGAGAGACCTTCGCAGTTGTATGTGCGAGTCCTGCAGCAGGCGTAAGAGTACATAAAAAAACGGGCGCCGCAGCGCCCGTTTTGCCAAAGTGGCAGTGATGCTTAGAAGCGGTGTCCGATATGGATACCGAAGGCGTCCACGTTCTCGCCGTTGTTCAGCAGAGCCGCGGAGTTGCCAATCCGGTAGGTCCGGGTGTTGGCGTCGTTGTCGACCCTCACGTAGGCAATCTTGATCCGCGTACGCTTGGAGAAGTTGTAGTTGTAAGCGATCGAGAACTGATCGCCGCCGGTGTCAGGACCGGTAGCAGCCGAGCCGCCGTTGCCGCCGATGCCGACCGTGCTGTTGCCTTTGGAATCCCCCGCCCAGCCGTACTGCGCTTCGATGCTATGCGGCCCGGCGATGTTCCACTCCACGCCCACCGTCGCGGTGCGCTTCTTGAGCTCCATCCCGATGCCGGTTTCGTATTTCGCATCGAGATACGTCGCACCGACCTTGATGTTGCCGAAGGTGTAGGCGACCGACGCACCCCATGCCCGATCATCCGCATCAGCCGCGACTACGGGCGCATGCGCACCGAACTGGTTGTGGCGCTCATACGCGATACCGATGCCCAGCGGGCCAGCTTCATAGATACCTGCCAACGAAATCACACGCGGCTTCTTGTTGGCCGTCGCATCAACCGCTGCAGTGTCCGCTGCCCAGTTGCCCGAGCCAAACGCCGCGAGCACCTGGAAGCCGCCGAATTTCGGGCTTTGATAGTAGGTCAGGCCCGCTTCACGCCGCTTCCAGCGCTGGCGCTGTGCACCGTCGGCCGAAGCCGTCGCATCCGCACCGCCCGATCCGCCGAACGGCAGGAACGACATGCCGAGAATACCGGTCTCTTCCGCGCCCACCGTGCCGACGTTCAACGCGCGCTTCATCGGCGTATCCCAGCGGCCGAAGTGAATGTTGCCGAAGCCACCTTTGAAGCCGACTGCGCTGTTACGCGTGCACCAGCCGGTCTGGTCCATCGCGCGCACGTCAGCCGAGCTTTCGCACTGGAACCAAGCCGAGAGACCGCCACCCAGTTTTTCTTCGCCGCGGAACCCGATGGCACTGCCGCCGGGGCTGTCGGCGTAGTCCGTGCTCGGACGGCCCGCGCCTTGGTCCATGATGCCGTATTCATACGTGATCCGGCCATAGATCTGCACGGTGCTGGCTTGCGCCATCACCATGGCCGGAGCGCCGAGCGCGCCTGCTACCGCAAGGGCCATCAGTTTCTTTTGCATATTGAATCTCCTGTGATGTTTTTCGATTCCGACGCCCCGGGTTCCTGCCCCCCGGAACGTGACGCTCCCCAAAAACCGGAGGCTGCGGCTAGTATGCCAACTCGATAGCGCGCTGCTCAACAACAATATGAATAATCAGGCCGAAAGGCGCTGATTTTGTTGCATCGGTGCAACATTGGTCCCTTGCAAAGCGCGCTCCGCAAGCCGGTTTCCCGGCCGCCGGCAAAAAACGGGCGTCAGGCCACAAAACATCACTTAATCATGCACTTGAGGAAAGAGCGAGACAGCCTGGAGCCGTTCTTCGCCGGCGGGCAACCATATAATAAGGCGAATGGCCAAGTCCCCCACCTCGCGCGAATGCCAGCCGTGCACCGCCTGCTGTGACGGATGGCTCCAGATCCAGGTCAAAGGCACGCCCGTGTACCCGGGCCGGCCGTGCCCGCACAGCACCGGTTCGGGATGCAACGATTACGCGAATCGACCGATCGACCCCTGCGTGCATTTCATCTGCGGCTGGCGCATGGACGGCAGTCCGCTGCCGGACTGGATGAAGCCAAACAACGCGAAAGTGATCGTGCTCTTCAATGAGCATACGTGGCGTGGCTTCCCGGTCGATGTCGCGGTACCCGTCGGCAGGAGAATTCCTCCACGTGCGCTGAAATGGCTTCAGCAGTTCGCGGAAGCCAACAATCGCATGCTCGTCTATTCCGAGCAGATCGTGGAAAACGGAAAGTACACGCGACAACAGATGGTCTCCGCATATGGCCCGCCGGAATTCCAGCAGGACATGGCGGAGCTGGCGGCGCGCGGGGAGAAGCTGGGTGATCGGCCGCTCAGCGCAGCAGAACCGACGTAGGACATCGCCTTGACGCTATAACGTCAAAGCATCACAATGTCGCGCATGGAAAATCAGAAACGCGCCACTGTCTACTTCGAGCCCGACGTTCACCGAGCCTTGCGGCTGAAGGCGGCAGCATCGGACCGTTCAATCTCAGACATGGTCAATGATGCCGTAAGGGTGGCCCTCGCGGAAGATGCGGAGGACCTTGCCGCCTTCGCTGAAAGGAAAGGCGAGAAAATCATTTCCTTCGATACCTTCGTCCGGAGCCTTAAACGGCGTGGCCGGATATAGCCTGCTGATCAAGAGCTCGGCGGCCAAGGAGCTCGACGCAGCAGGCAGCAAGGCCGATCGTCAGCGTATCATTCAACGAATTAGAGCCCTATCCGAAGATCCTCGTCCCCAAGGCTGCGAAAAGCTTGCCGGTTACGTAGATCGTTACCGTGTGAGACAAAGAAGGTATCGGGTCATCTATCTGGTTGACGACAAGCGTCGCGAGGTCACGATCTACAAGATAGGTCATCGAAAGGATGTGTACCGGTAGCCGCTCAGGCGATCCCGCAGCCTAGAAGCGGCAGTTCTCTGGATGCAAGGACATGCCGCGGTGATCAGATCCCGAGGCCGCTGAGTTGCTTCTCGGGATAGCGCGTGCCGGCCGTGACCCCGGGCGGAAATGCGCGCTTCAGTTCTTCGATTTCCTGCGAGGTGAGCCTGATGTTGAGCGCCGCGCAGTTCTCTTCGAGATACTTGCGCCGTTTCGTTCCGGGAATCGGCACGACATCCTGCCCCTGCGCGAGCAGCCACGCGAGCGCGACTTGAGCGGGTGTTGCCTTCTTCTCCGCAGCGATGCGCTCCAGCGGTTGCAGCAGTTGCGCGTTCTTGCCGATGTTCTCTGGTGCAAAGCGCGGATGATCGCGCCGTCGATCCTTGGGTAACAGCGCGTCGAGGCTCTTCATGGTCGCCGTGAGAAATCCGCGGCCCAGTGGTGCATACGCCATGAAGCCGATGCCGAGTTCGCGGCACGTCGGCAGGACCGCCTCCTCGACATCGCGGCTCCACAGTGAATACTCGGTTTCCACCGCGACGATGGGATGTACTTTGTGCGCGCGGCGGATGGTCTGCGGGCCGGCTTCCGAGAGCTGAAGGTAGCGCACCTTGCCCTGCTCGACCAGGCGCTTCATCGCGCCGACCGTGTCCTCGATCGGCACGGTCTTGTCCACGCGGTGCAGGCCGTAGATATCGATCACGTCCACGCCCAGCATTTTCAGGCTCTTGTCGCATGCCTGCGGCACGTAGTCGGGATGCCCGCCGGTCAGCGCCGGGCCGCTCCCTTCCCCGCCGCGGCTCGCGAGCGCGAGATTGCCGAACTTGGTCGCGATGAGCACCTTGTCGCGCCGCCCTTTGACCGCGCGGCCGATCAACTGCTCGTTGACGCCGGCGCCGTACGCGTCGGAGGTGACGAGCAGGTTCACGCCGAGGTCGATCGCGCGGTGGATGGTGGCGATCGACTCCTCGTCGTTCGGCTCGCCGTAACTGATCGACATGCCCATGCATCCCAGACCGAGCGCCGAGACTTGCGGGCCGTTCGTACCAAGCTTGCGCATTTCCATGGTGCGTCTCCTCCTTTATCGGGCGTAGCTGATGGTGAGATCGCCGACGCCGTCCACATGACCTTCGAGCTTGTCCCCTGCACGCACCGGCCCCACCCCTGCGGGCGTCCCCGAATAAATGAGGTCGCCGGGACGTAACGTGATGAGGCGCGAGAGATAGGAGATCATCTCGGGAACGTTCCAGATCATCTCCGCGAGGTCGCCCTTCTGCTTCACTTCACCGTTCACCTTGAGCCAGATCGCGCCCTTGGCAGGATGCCCCACCATCGCGACCGGCTTGAGCGCCGTGCACGGGGCCGACTCGTCGAACGCCTTGCCCATTTCCCACGGCCGGCCCATTTTCTTCGCCTCGCCCTGCAGATCGCGCCGCGTCATGTCGAGGCCGACGCCATAGCCGAAGATGTGATCGAGCGCTTTCGATTCCGGGATGTCGGCGCCGCCCTTGCCGATCGCGACCACCATCTCGATCTCATGGTGAAGATCTTTCGTGGCCTTCGGAAAGTTGAGCGTCGCGCCGTTCTGCACGATCGCGTCCGCCGGCTTCATGAAGAAGAACGGCGGCTCGCGGTCCGGATCGTGGCCCATCTCGCGCGCATGCTCGGCATAGTTGCGGCCCACGCAATAAATGCGGCCCACGGGAAAGGTCTTGTTGCTCTCCGCGACCGGAATGACCGGCACGCCGGGAAAGTCGATTGCGTAATTCATTGAAAAGTCCTTGTGTGATTTCGGCGCCGGATCGGATCAATCGCACTTCGAAGGGCTCGAAGCGCCGGTGTGCGGGCGAATTATCCGGAAGTGCCTGATCGGCGTCAATTTGGCTGGGTAGGCCATTGTATACTCGGGCTCCCACCCGACCCGCTTACCGCACGGAGGACAGCATGAAGATCAAATCCATCAAGGCGACCCTGCACCGCATCGAAGCGCAAGTGCCGCTCTTGAAGCACCCGCTCGCGCGCAGGATCGTGTTCTGCGAAGTCGAAACCGATGATGGGCTGAAGGGTTATGGACTCACGGGTGGCGCGTACCTCCCGATCGCCGTCGCGACCGCGATCAACAAGGAGTTTCTGCCGGTCGTGAAGGACCTGGATCCGCGGGATACCGAGGCGATCCACGAAAAGGTGTGGTGGAAGATGAACCAGCGCAGCATGACGGGTGTGGTCTCGAGCGCGCTCTCGTGCATCGACATCGCCTGCTGGGACATCCACGGCAAGGCGACCGGGCGCACCATCGCGCAGCTCCTCGGCGGCGCGCGCGACTGGGCGCCGACCTACTGTACTTTCGGCTTCCCCGAATACGACCGCGACATGCTCAAGCAGGCGGCCAAGGACCGGCTCGCCGAAGGGCACCGGCGCTTGAAGATGGTGGTCGGCGTGGACAAGGGCGGCTGGCAGGAAGATGCGAAGCGCGTGCGGCTCGTGCGCGAAACCGTGGGGCCGGACGTCGAGCTCATGATGGACGCGAACTACAAGTTCCAGCCACTCGAGGCGAAGCTGCTGTGCCGCGCGGTGGAGGACTGCAACCTCACGTGGTTCGAGGAGCCGCTCTACGCGAACGACGCGCGGGCGATGGCGGATCTCCGGCACTCGACGCGCATCCCGCTCTCGGCGGGACAGATGGAAGGGCACCGCTGGCGGCTCCGCGAGCTGATCGAGCGCCAGGCGGTGGACATCATTCAGCCCAACTGCTGCTACAACGGCGGCTATACCGAGACCATGAAGGTCGCGCACATGGCGCAGTGCTTCAACCTGCCGATCGCGAACGGCGGCGGCTGGCCGCTCTTCAACATGCACGCGATGGCCGGTCTCATGAACGGCTGGCGCGTCGAATTCCACCTCGACATGCAATCGGTGGGCGAACAGGTGTTCGTGAATCCGCCGCGCCCCGAAAACAACATCGTCAAGATACCGAGCGCGCCGGGTCTCGGCCTCACGCCCAATTTCGATGCGCTCAAGTCGAGCCGCATCGAAGCGTGACGCCCATTGCCGTTCATGGTTCGACGGAGCTCACCACGAACGGCTTTGGCAGGCCTGGGTTCCAGCGAAGGGTGAACGGCACGATACCGGGCGTCGCTGTGCGATGAGCGAAACGGCGAGCCTGTGGGCGCTTTTCACGGGTAGCTTTCTCGCCGCAACCCTGCTCCCCGGCGGCTCCGAAGCGGTGTTCTATGCCGTCCTGCGCGCGTATCCCGAGGCGCTCTGGCCGGCGCTGGGGGTCGCGACCGTGGGCAATACGCTCGGTGGAATGACGTCGTACCTGATCGGTCGCCTGATTCCACAGGGGAAGCCGCTGCGCGGGCTCGACACCGTGCGGCGCTACGGCAGCCCCGTACTTTTTTTCGCCTGGGTGCCTCTGGTCGGGGACCCGCTGTGCGTTGCGGCCGGATGGTTGCGGATTCACGCCGGCCTCGCAACGCTCTTCATGGCGCTCGGCAAGTTCGCGCGCTATGCCGTCATCGCGATGGCGATGGCGCCGTTCGCCGCGTCGTGACGAGCGAGGATCATGCGGGTCGCGAGCGCTTATTTCTCGCCTGATTACGCGACGGCACGCGAGCGGTTTCGCAGCGCTGCGCAGGCCGTCGGCGCGGAGCTCCACGCACTGCCGCTCGAGGCACGCGGCCCGCGCGGAGAAGCACTGACGATCGACATCGCGCGGCTCGGTCATCCCGACGCCGAGCGCGTGCTCCTTCATAGCAGCGGCCTGCACGGCGTGGAAGCATTCACCGGCTCCGCGATCCAGCTCGCGCTGCTCGAAGCGCCGCCTGCGCCGCCGCAAGAGTGCGCGCTCGTTCTCGTCCACGTGCTCAATCCGTTCGGCATGGCGTGGCTGCGGCGCGCCAACGAGAACAACGTGGACTTGAACCGCAATTTCCTCGATGAAGGCGAGACGTGGTCCGGCGCCCCCGGGATCTACCGCCGCATCGATCGCGTGCTCAATCCTCCGACGCCCCCCAGTCGCGATTTTTTCTACCTGCAGGCGCTGTGGCAGACGCTGCGCCATGGCTTCGGGCCGCTCAGGCAGGCGGTAGCACAGGGGCAATACGAATTCCCGCGCGGGCTCTTCTATGGCGGGAAGAGGCTCGAACAGGGGCCGAGCCTCTATATCGCCTGGCTCAAGCGCCATCTCGACCGCGCGCGCTATCTCTTCGGCATCGACGTGCATACCGGCCTCGGCCGATGGGGAAGCGATACGCTGCTGCTCGAAGCGGGGATCGGGGCGACGCCGCAGCAGGGGCTGAGCGCGGCGCTCGGACGCGAAGTGCTGGACGTGACGAGCGACTCCCGGGTGGCCTACCGCATCCGCGGTGGAATGGGCGCCATGTTGCCGCGCGCTTTGAGGCATGCCGCGGTCGATTTCGTGTTGCAGGAGATCGGCACGTATCCGCCGCTTGCCGTGTTCCATGCCTTGCGCGAGGAGAATCGCTGGCACCACTGGGGCACCGGGGGTATCGATCACCCGGTAAAACGGCTTCTCGTCGAGCGGCTCTGCCCCGCCGATGCAGGCTGGCGTACCAAAGTGCTGGAGCGGGGCCTCGAAGTCGCCCGGGCAGCAGCCGCCTTGGTCTACGCGAAGACATCCTGACTGAATGCGCGCGTGACGGTGCAAAAGCCGGATTTATCGTGCGCGGCTCTTGCGCGGCTCACGCGAAGTGGGAAAATGTGAACTGCTTCCGCCCGTTCGCGCGACAATTTGAGAGGCAGGGTGACTTTGTTCACAGGCGGAGAACGCGGCGTTCATTAAGCTATTTTGCCGGCCGTCGAGAAACGCGCGGAGAGAGGAGTAAAGCATGAACGCACAGCCGCTCAGCCCCGCCGATTCCTCACCTGGGCTGCACTGCACCGACGAAGCAACCTGCCGGCGCTGGATCGACACGCTTTCCCTCACCCCTCCCCAACCGACGCAACGCGCGCTGAGCGTTGAGCTCGCGGCACTGCTGGCTGCCGATCTTCCGCCGCTCGAGCACCTGCGCATGCTCGAGGCCTTACGGGCGCCGATCGCAACGGTGCAGGGCGAAATGAGCGGCGTTTACGCCGGCAAGCCGATACCGCTCGACGTGAGCGAAGCGCAGGCATGGGCGGCGGTGAACGAACTGTGGCGCCACCTCAACGCGAATTACGAGCGCTGCCTCCAGGCCTACCGCGACGGCGATCTCGATATCGCGCCTCACGCGGCGCTCATCGCGGCGCGCTGCCTGTCCGGTATCGCGCAGCAGATGATCGAGCACTACCGGATCTATCGCCAAGTGCCAGACGCGCTGTGGCGCGCGCTGAACGAGCTCTACGCCTTCACCGAGCAGCACGGCTTCGCCCGAACCCGTCCCCAGGATCTGACCGGCCAGCAGGCGGAGGAGGGAAGCTGCGCCGATATCTACGTCCAGACGCTGCTCGTGCATCTCGCCAATCCGTACGCGCTGTCGCTGCGCCAGCTTTCTTTCGTGGAGTCGTGGGCCGCGAAGTGGGCGCCGCTCGTCGGCCTCTTCCCGCAGCCGCTGCCCGCAGGCAGCAATACGGCGCTGGCGGTCAATCTCGAAGGCTCTGCCGGTGCGCTTTTCGCCAGCGAGGTCGCGGCGCAGTCGGGCGCGCGTTACCTCGATCTCGAGCAGCTTTCGAAAACGCTGCGCCAGACCATCACGCTCCTCAAGCAGGGCCAGACGCCGGCGCAGCTCGGACTGGGCGAGACGGCCCGCCAGCCCGGCTGCGAGAACCTGCTGATGCTGCTCTACGTCCAGTGGTGCCGGGCAGGCACCGGGCGCAGCGAAGACCGCGAAGCCACCAGTGAGCGCGTGAGCGTGTGCTTCGGCATCGCCGCTGCGCACTATCAGGTGAGCGGCCGGCGCGAGTTCCGCCAGCCGACCGAGCTGACGTCGGTCGAAAAACGCGATCTCGACACCTTCGGCTTCGTCCCGCGCGCGAAACGCAGCAGCGAGGAGCGCAGTGCGGAAGCGCTCGAGGTCTGGCAGATCCTCAATCACAGCGCGGGCGGCTTCATGTGCATCCTGCGCGATCCGACGAGCAAATCGCGCATCGGCCACAATCAGCTCGTCGCCGTGCAGCGCCGCGGGACGCGTCACTTCCAGATCGGCATGGTGCAGTGGCTGCGCGTGGAGCGCGAACGCGAGATCCACTTGGGCGTGCGCGTCTTTCCGGGCATCCCGCAGGCAGTCGCGGTGCGGCCGTCGAATTTCACGCCGGAATCGAATCGTTACGAACGCGCGCTGCTCCTGCCGGAAGTGCCGGCCTCCGCAACTCCGGCGACGCTGATCCTGCCGCCGGGCTGGTTCCAGAGCGGGCGCTTCGTGGAGGCGATTTCCGAGCAGAAGCAGGTCGCGAAGCTTATGAACCTCCTCGAAATGGGCAGCGACTTCGACCGCTGCACGATCACCCTGATCTGAGAAATCCCGGGGAGAGACCCGGAAATCCGGTTCAAGAGAGGCCCGGGGACAGACCCGGGGTTCCGGGTCTGTCCCCATAGAGGGCCTTTTTCTGCTCGTGCCGCGCGTCGGTTATGATTGGGCGTCCCCACGCCCGTGCGACCGATGGCTCCCCGAGTTCAACCCACCGAAATCAAGCTGCACCAGAAATCCCGCATCCTCGAAATCACGTTCGCGGACGGGCGGAATTTCCGGCTGCCGTGCGAGTTCCTGCGCGTCTACTCGCCGTCCGCTGAAGTGCGCGGGCACGGACCGGGGCAGGAGGTATTGCAGGTCGGGAAGAAGGACGTGACGATCGACAGGATCGAGCCGGTGGGCAACTACGCGATCCAGCTCGCATTCTCCGACGGCCACGATACGGGCATCTACTCGTGGGACCTGCTCTACGATTACGGCCTGCATCAGGACGAGATGTGGCAGCGCTACCTCGCGCGCCTCGCCGAGGCCGGCGCCAGCCGCGAGCCGCCGCCGAAACAGCGATGACGACCGATCCCCGGCCGACCGATTTCGGCTATCAAACCGTCCCCGAGCACGAAAAGGCGCAGCGCGTCGCCGGCGTGTTCGACTCGGTCGCGTCGCGCTACGACCTCATGAACGACCTCATGTCCGCGGGCCTGCACCGCTGGTGGAAGCGCTTCGCCGTCGAGCAGAGTGGCGTGCGCCCCGGCGACCGTGTGCTCGATGTTGCGGGAGGCACCGGCGACCTTGCGCGGCTCTTCGCACGGCGCGTCGGCGCGCGCGGCGAGGTGGTCCTTACCGACATCAACGGCTCGATGCTGAAAATCGGGCGCGACCGCCTGCTGGACGACGGGGTGATCGCGCCGGTCATCCAGTGTGATGCGGAAAAGCTGCCGTTCGTCGCCGATCGCTTCGATTGCGTGAGCGTCGCGTTCGGCCTGCGCAATATGACGCACAAGGACCGTGCGCTCGCCGAGATGCGCCGCGTGCTGAAGCCCGGCGGACGTCTGCTGGTGCTCGAATTCTCGCGGGTGTGGAAGCCGCTGGCGCCGCTCTACGACGCGTATTCGTTCCAGGTCCTGCCGCGACTGGGCGAGCTCGTCGCCCGCGACGCGGCGAGCTACCGTTATCTCGCCGAGTCGATACGCCTCCACCCCGACCAGGAAACGCTCAAGCAGTTGATGGAACAGGCCGGTCTCGAGCGCGTCGAATACTTCAACCTGAGCGCGGGTGTCGTAGCGCTCCACCGCGGATACAAGTTTTAGCGCGCCCGCGTCGCGCGGCGTCCCGCGACGGGAATACCGGCGGCACCGCCCTCGTTCACGATCACGCGGACCGGCCGATCCGTCCGGCGCCATCTCATGACACTGTTAAGATATCTCGCCGTCGCCCTGTTTGTTGCCGGTTGTGCCGCGCCCCTGTCGCAGATTCCGCCTTCGGGGATGCCGGCATCCGTTGCCGCGCCCGAGCTGCGGGCGGGTGACCACTGGATTTACCGCGTACGCGATGGGTTTACCGGTATCCCACGCGGGGAGCAACGGCACGAGATCGTTGAGGTGAGCGGCGACTTTGTCCGGGTGGCCGGCGAAGTCGAGCGCGGCGACGGCATTCAGATCTACGACCGCGGCTGGAACTGGCTGCGCCGACCCGCAACGAACCTCCAGACCTTCGAGTATCGTCCCGCCTACCGCGCGTTCGCCTTTCCGCTCGAAGCCGGCAAGCGCTGGCGGGAACGTCTGATCGCGACCGACCCGGCCGATGGACGTCAGTTTCCGGTGTGGATCGACGGCGTCGTCCGCGGCTGGGAGCGCGTCGTCGTTCCGGCGGGCGAATTCGATGCGCTCAAGGTCGAGCGTCAGGTCTACTTCGAATACTGGGAATACGCGCTGCGGGGCCGCAGCGTGATCCGCGAGGTCGAATGGTATGCGCCGGCCGCCAAGCAGTCCGTGAAGCGGGAGATGCGTTCTCGCTACCTGCGGCTGATCGCCGGAGATGACTCCAGGCCGCCGGAATTCATGCCGGTCAGGGCCGGACGGGGCGGTGACGGCGGCCGCGGCGCGGAAGGCGTACGCGGTTTCTTCCGGGCCCGCGACCGAGGCGATGACGGCACGCCGCGCTACGTGGAAGACGACTGGCTGATTTACGAGCTCGCACGCTACGCGGTACGCTGACCAGGCGGGGTATAATGGGGCAAGGCACCACACCAAGGAGGTTTACGTGTCCAGGTTCATGACTTTGATCATCGCGCTCGTCACGCTGAGCGCATTGGCGTTCGACGCCGATGCCCGGCGCATGGGCGGCGGCAAGACGGTCGGCAAGCAGCGCGAAGCGATCAGCCAGCAGCAGGCCGCGCCCAAGGCACCCGCGCAACAGCAACAGCAGCAGGCCGCCTCCGGCACCACCACCCCGGCGCAGCAGCCGAGCGGCGCGAGCAAGTGGCTCGGCCCGCTCGCGGGTCTCGCGCTCGGCGCTGGACTTGCCGCGCTTTTTCTCAATAACGGCATGGCGGGCCTGCTCGCCGGCCTGCTGCTGATCGGGCTCATCGTCGCGGCGCTCGTCTTCGCGGCGCGCTACCTCATGCGCGGGAAAGCCGCAGGCGCACCGCTGCAGTATGCCGGCGTGGGTGCCGATCGCGAACCGCCGCGCATCGAGCCGGCGTTCGGTGGCCCGGCGCCCAACTCGGTGGCGGCGATGAGCCGCTGGCCCGCGGACTTCGACGCCGCGGAATTCGTGCGGCACGCCAAGCTGAACTTCGTGCGCCTGCAGGCGGTTCACGACGAGCGCGATCTCGAAACGCTGCAGGAGTTCGTCACTCCCGAGCTTTATCGCGAACTCGAAGCGGACATTCGCGCCGCGGACGGCACACAGAAGACCGAGGTGGTTACGGTGAACGCAGAGGTGCTCGACGTTGCGACCGAAGACGGCCTCTACGTCGTGAGCGTGCGCTTCTCCGGCCTCATCCGCGAGACGGAAGGCGAAGCGCAGCCGTTCAGCGAAATCTGGCACCTCGAGAAACCGGTGAGCGGCCGCAGCGGCTGGCTCGTCGCCGGCATCCAGCAGGCTTAAACCGCCATCGCGGCAAGCCCCCGGCAAGCATGTCCGGGGGCTTGCGCTTTTCAGCCGTGATCGAAGCGTTCGTCGTCCCCGCCTTAAATCGCATTCTTCGCCGTAACAGCTGGGCGCTCGATCAGCTCAAACCCTACGCGGGACGCAGCGCCCGCTTCGACCTGCCGCTCGCACCGCTCGAGTTGAGCATCGAGCCGACCGGCGAAGTGGCTGCCGCACCGCGCGACGCCACGCCCGCCGTCACGATGACGTTCACGCCGGGCGTCGTGTTGCGCGTGCTGGCGCGTGACGAAACGGTGTGGAACGAGATTCCGGTCGCGGGCGACACCGATTTCGCCACTGTGCTTCACCACATCTGGCGCAATCTGCGCTGGGATATCGAAGAAGACCTGGCCCGGATCTTCGGCGACATCGCCGCGCACCGCATGGTGGAGACGGGCCGGAAGCTCGACCGATGGCGCGCGCAGAGCATGGAGAGTGTCGCACGCAACTTCGCGGAGTACTGGACGGAAGAGCGGCCGCTCATCGCCCGCCGTGCGGACGTCGAGCGCTTCAATCGCGAGGTGGACGGCCTGCGCGACGACACCGCGCGACTCGAAAAACGCATCGAGCGGCTACAGTCCACCCCATAGGACCTACGCGCCGGCGCCGAAGCTCTCCAGGGCGAAAGCGACCCGATCCTCGACCGTTTTCAGCGCAGGGCGCGCGCGCTCTGCCATATCGAGGCGGTTTCTCAGGCCGGTTCGGTTCGCGATCTGGATCGCAAGTCCCGGGCGCGCATTCAGCTCGAGAATGAGCGGCCCCCTGTCGCGATCGAGCACGATATCGATTCCCTGATAGCCGAGACCGGTCAGCTCGTAGCTGCGCGCGGCGATGGCGAGCAGCGCACGCCAGCTAGGAATGCGCAGGCCGGAAACCGGATTGCCGGTATCCGGATGCTCGGCAACGATCTCGTTGCGCCATACCGCGCTCAGCGTGGTCCCGGTGCTCATGTCCACACCCGCGCCGATCGCGCCCTGATGCAGGTTCGCCTTGCCGCCGGAAAGCCGCGTCGGCAGGCGCACCATCGCCATCACCGGCACGCCGAGGAAGACGATGATCCGGATGTCGGGCACGCCGCGGTGCGTGATCGGCTCGAAAACCGGGTCGAAGTTCACGCGGTACTCGATGAGCACCTTGTCGGACTGACCGCCGAGACTGTAGATGCCGGAGAGGATGTTGGAGACATGGAAGCACATCTCCTCGTCGCTCAGGAAGCCCCCGTCAGCCGTGCGGTAGAGATTGCGCGAGCGGCCGGTGACCACGATGATGCCGTCCCCCTGACTGCCCCGCGCAGGTTTCACGACGAAGTCCCAGTGCCGCCGCAGCAACTGCGGGAGGCTGCGCACCTGCTGCTGGATCTCGATCACGCCGTAGAGCTCGGGAACCGCCACGCCCGCCTGGAGCGCAAGCTGCTTGGTCAGCGCCTTGTCGTCGACGAAGGGATAGCGGTCGCGCCGGTTGTGCACGAGAGTGTAGGCGGCATTGCGCTCGTTGATGCCGAGGACGCCGCTGCGCCGCAGTCTCGCCGCGAGCGAACGCCAGCTCATCGCGCGAGCACCCGAAAGCGGCGCAGCTCCGTAAGGCGATATCCGGTGTAACGACCGAGAAGCAGCGTCAGCGCGAGCACGACGAGAAGCAGTTCGGGGAAGACGAAGAAGAGGTGCTCGACCGCGTGGAGATTCATGACGAGATAGCACAGGACCCCCACGCCGATACTCCCCAGCGCCTGTTGGAGCGCTTCGGCGGCGCCCCGCTCCTCCCAGACGACCGTCATGCGCTCGATGGTCATCGTGAGGATGACGATGGGAAAGAGCCCGACGGACAATCCGCGCTCAAATCCCAGCCGGTGCGAGAGCACGCTCAATACGGCGAGGATCAGAATGACCACGATCACCACCGCGGCAAGCCGCGGGACGAGCAGCAGCTTCAGATGCTCGAGATAGAAGCGTACCGCAAGGCCTCCCGCCACCACCAGCACGAAGAAAAGGCATCCCCACAGGAGCCCCGTCTGCCGGAAGGCGAGCGCAATGAGCACCGGCATGAACGTGCCGAACGTCTTCACGCCCACCACGTTGCGCAGCACGACGAGCAGCAGTATGCCGAGCGGAATGACGAGCAGCGTGCGAAACAGCGCCTGCGCCTGCAGCGGCAGGCCGAAGAGCGAAAATTCCACCAGCCGCCGCTCGAGGTCGCGGCGCTGATTGAGCGCGGTCCGGGTGGCGAGCTCGTAGGAGCGGCTGGTCGAGACGACGTGCCGGAGGTTCTCGACGCCGCTCGCCTCCACCAGCGGCTCCGAGCCGCGCCACCACGGCAGCAACAGCGCGTCGGCGGTCGCGGGCTCCACCGTGGGCAGCGCTTTCCAGCGGCCGTCCTCGTAATACTCGATCCAGCGCACGAATCTTGCATCGCGCCGCTCGGGCGCCAGCGCAAGCCCGTTCACGATGCGCGCCGGTACCCCCGCGAAGTGCAGAAGTCCCACCGCCACGCTCACGAGCCGCGCGTTGGAAGGCTGACGACCGAGGAGCAGGTGCGCCTCCTCGCCGGGACGCGCGTCCTTGAGCCGCTTCACGATGTAGGCGGCGAGGGTGTGCGGGTCGGAGGAGTGCCTGATTGCCGCCTCCACGATTGCCGAGGCCGCCGCACGCTCAGCACCCTGATAGTCGGGTGGCTCGAGCGGCGGCCGCGGGTCGCGCGAGCGCTCGTCACTCCGACGCTCGCGCTGGATGACGGCACGATAGTAGAGCGCTTGATGACCGCGCGCCTCGCGTATCGCATAGACCGCACGGATGCCGCTTCCGGGACGCGCTTCGGTGGTAATGCCGTAACCGGGGGAGACGAAACTCTGGTCCACGATGGTGAGCCCGCCGGTCGAGTGCGGAAGGTAGAGGATCGCCTTGACCGGCCCGCCAACCGCCTCGAACGATACCTGCACCTCGACGCGCCAGATGTCGGTGCGCTCCTGGGGCGCAAGCGGAAAGCCGAGCACGATCACCTTGTAGATCGTGAACGACAGTGCGAGGCTGGCGAGAGTCGCAGTGAGCGTGAACAGATGTGCACGCTTCATTGCTGCGGCACCTCGCAGTCCGGCTCAACGGTGTGCTGCCGCGAAGCGTCGACCGAGAAGTGGCGCGCGAGGAAGTTGCGGCCGACGAGAAATGACTGCCTGAAGCCGGTGCGATCGGTCAGGTTGACCTCCACTTCCCGGTAAGTGGTGTCGAGGCACACACCCAGCACGATCACGGGACGTCGCTGGGCGCCGCCTGTCGCGCTTTTCACATGGGCGACGCGCTCGACCCTGCGCACGAGCCGGACGGTGCGACCGTCTTCGCCCGACACGTCGAACGCCACCCGGTCGCCCGCGCCGTCGGACACCCACCTCAGGTTGGAAACGTGCAGCGACGAGGTATCCGCGCCGGTGTCGAGCTTTGCCTCGAGCACGATGCCGGGCGGCCCGATCATGATCCGCTCGATCCAGCCCACGACGCGCGGCGTCTCGGCCGCCCAGGCGCCTTGGGCCAAGCATGCAGCACACACTACAGCGGCGGCGCCAGTACGCATACGCGGCCGCGCACGGCGTCCTACGGGGTTCGGTCGGATCATGACGAAATAATACCGCACGTACCGACCACCTACGCGCGCAGCGCCCTGCGTTTCGAGGCTCGCGGCATCGACCGGTTACAATCCCGCACATGCGGCTTCTGCGCCTCATCAGGATCGCGCGTGTCAGCGCGCGCTACGGGCTCGACGAATTCTTCCTGGGTCACGAGCGCGTGCGGGGCCTGCGCGCCGCGCTCAACGCCGTGCTTTTCTGGCGCCGCATCGAGGGACCGCGCGCGGTGCGGCTGAGGCTCGCGCTCGAGGCGCTCGGGCCGATCTTCGTCAAGTTCGGCCAGATGCTCTCCACGCGCCGCGATCTCATCCCGACCGACATCGCGGACGAGCTCGCCAGGCTTCAGGACCAGGTGCCGCCTTTTCCGTGGGCGGATGTGGCCGCGACGCTGGCACGCGTGTACGGCAGGCCGGTGGACACGGTCTTCGCGAGCTTCGAGCGCGAGCCGGTGGCGAGCGCGTCGGTGGCGCAGGTCCACCTCGCCACGCTGCACGACGGGACGGAGGTGGCCGTCAAGGTGCTGCGGCCGGGGATCGAACGGGTCATCGCCAACGATCTCGCGCTGCTGCACGTCGGCGCGACGCTGATCGAGCTCTTGTGGGCGGACGGGCGCCGGCTGCGGCCCCACGAGGTGGTCGCGGAATTTGCCCGTCACCTCGAGGACGAGCTCGATCTCATGCGCGAAGCGTCGAACGCGAGCCAGCTCAGGCGCAATTTCGAGCGCTCGCCGCTGCTCCTCGTTCCCGAAGTCTACTGGGATTACTGCTCGAGCGAGGTCATGGTGATGCAGCGCATGCGCGGCACGCCGGTCTCGCAGGTGGCGGCGCTGCGCGCGCAGGGCGTGGACATTCCGAAGCTCGCGCGCGCCGGGGTCGAAATCTTCTTCACGCAGGTGTTCCGCGACGGCTTTTTTCACGCCGACATGCATCCCGGGAACATCTTCGTCACCCCGGGCGGCCAGTACATCGCGCTCGACTTCGGCATCATGGGGACGCTCAACGAGACCGACAAGAATTATCTCGCGCAGAACTTCCTCGCGTTTTTCCGGCGCGATTACCGCCGGGTGGCCGAAGCGCATGTCGAGTCGGGATGGGTGCCGCGGGACACCCGCGTCGATGAGTTCGAAGCGGCCATCCGCGCCGTGTGCGAGCCGATCTTCGACAAGCCGCTGAAGGAGATCTCTTTCGGAAAACTGCTGCTGCGCCTCTTCCAGATCTCGCGCCGCTTCAACATGGAAGTCCAGCCGCAGCTCGTCATGCTGCAGAAGACGCTGCTCAACATCGAAGGGCTCGGGCGCGACCTCGATCCCGACCTCGACCTGTGGGTGACGGCGCGCCCCTTTCTCGAGCGCTGGATGTCCGAGCGCCTGGGCTGGCGCGGCGCGCTGCGCCATCTGCGGCACGAGGCGCCCTACTGGAGCGCGCTCCTGCCCCAGCTTCCACGGCTCGTCCATCAGGCGCTCGCGCAGCAGGCACGGGGGCAGGACGCCGAGCATGCGGCGGCGCTGCTCAACGAGCGGCGGCGGCAGACGCGGCTCCTGGCACTGATCGCCGCGCTGCTCGCGCTGCTCATCGCCGTGGCGCTGTTCGACTGAGCTCCGCGCAAGCCGCGCGCAGCGCGGTTGAATCGATATAATGGGCGCGCTCTGAGCGCCGGTCGTGAGGGAATGAATCATGCTGGTGTGGTTCGTCATCGCCTATCTTGTTCTATCGATCGCGATCGGAATCGCCGCCGCCATGCGCGTGCACAGCGCGCGCGATTTCATCGAAGCCGGCCGCACGCTGCCCTTCTACGTGGTCACCGCCACGGTCTTCGCGACGTGGTTCGGCGCCGAGACGGTGCTCGGCATCACCTCGACCTTCATCAAGGAAGGCCTGCACGGCATCGTCGCCGATCCCTTCGGCTCCAGCCTGTGCCTGGTGTTCGTCGGCCTGTTCTTCGCGGTGAAGCTCTACCGCATGGATCTGCTCACGATCGGCGACTACTACCGCATGCGCTTCGACGAAGCCGCCGAGGTGCTCGTGAGCCTGTGTATCGTCATCTCGTACCTCGGGTGGCTCTCCGCGCAGATCGTCGTGATCGGCCTCGTCTTCGACGTCGTGACGGGCGGCGCGGTCAGCACGCAGGAAGGCATCGTGATCGGCGCCGCGGTGGTGCTCGTATATACCCTGTGGGGCGGCATGTTCTCCGTCGCGTGGACCAACTTCGTGCAGATGATCGTGATCGTGGCGGGACTGCTCTACATCGCGGTTCTGGTCGGCGACAAGGCGGGCGGCGTGGGCACGGTGGTGGCCCACGCGCAGAGCGCGGGGAAACTGGATTTCTGGCCGAAGCCCGAGGCGCGCGAGGTGCTCGCCTTCATCGGCGCGGGCATCACCATGATGCTGGGCTCGATACCGCAGCAGGACGTATTTCAGCGCATCAACTCCGCGCGCACCGAGCGCATTGCGGCGTACGGCTCCGTGCTCGGCGGCGTCCTCTACTTCGCTTTCGCCTTCATCCCGATCTTCATCGCCTACTCGGCGAGCCTGATCGACCCGAAGATGGTGGCGAGCCTGATCGACACCGATCACCAGAAGATCCTGCCCACGCTGATCCTCGAGCACATGCCGCTCTTCGCGCAGATCATGTTCTTCGGCGCGCTGCTTTCCGCGGTCATGTCTACCGCGAGCGGCACACTCCTCGCACCGTCGGTGACCTTCACCGAAAACATCCTGAAGAAGTTCATACACCGCGAGATGACCGACTTCCAGTTCCTGTGGACGATGCGCGCCGTGGTGGCCTGCTTCGCCGCAGGCGTGACCGTATTCGCACTCAATTCCGAGTCCACGATCTACCAGATGGTCGTCGGCGCCTACAAGATCACGCTGGTTGCGGCATTCGTGCCGCTCGTCGCCGGGCTTTACTGGCCGCGCGCCACCCGGCAAGGCGCGCTGTGGGCCATCGTCGGCGGACTCGTGTCCTGGCTCGCGCTCGAGCACTTCAACCCCGACGGCCTGTGGCCACCGCAGCTCGCCGGCGTGCTGATAAGCGGCGCCGGAATGGTGCTGGGCTCGCTTGCTCCGCAGTGGTACGGTGGCGCTGTCCGACGCAGCGCTTAGCGCGCGCGTATCGGCCGCTCCTCCTCAGCAGTGAGCACGGCAGGCCCGCGCGCTGATCGAACCGGGCCGCACCGCGACGGTTTCGCTCTACGGCCATGCGGACCGGCCTGATGGCGCTCGCCGCGTTCAAGGTCGCGCTCATCGCGCTGCTCGCGGCCAACGCCATCGTTTATGCGTTATCCGGCACGCTGAGCGAAGCTCTCGATGCCATCGCGTGGTTCGCCCTTCTCCTCCTGTTTGAGTTCGAGCTCAAGTTCACCGCATGGATGACTCGGCCCGCGGTCTCCGCGTCGGTGCGTCTCGCGCGCGGTTGCGCCGCATTGTTCATTGCCGCCGCGGCCGCGGGCTACGTGCTGGAGCGCGCATGGCTTGATGCAATCAATACCGGTCTATGGATCGGGGTCGTCGCACTGCTCGAGCTCGAAGTGCGCCGGCCCGACATTGTGGTGGCGAAACGCAGCGTCGTCTTCGGACTGTCAGCGCTGCTTTACGGCGGACTTTGTGTCGTGGTCCTGGCATGGGCCTGGCGCGGCGAATGGTTCGATGCGTACGACGCGCTGCTCTGGCTCGTCGCCTTCGCGACCATCGAGCTCGGCCTGCTGCGCCGCGAAGCAGCCGGGCCGTCGCGTTCAGCCGAACGTCCGGCCGAAGTCGGCGATAAAGCCTGAGAGGCTGCCCTCGGGAAGGTGGTTGATGCCGGCGGCGCCTTTTCGTCCGCCGCCCGTTTCATACTTCGCGCACAGCTCGTCCGCGCCCACGGGATTCTGCAGGGCCGCGCGCACGCTCACCGAGTACCCGTGGGACTTTCGTACCAGAACGGCGTGCGCGCGCCGGGGGTCCTCCTGCGCGAGCTGGTTCGCGAAGAGCCCACTCACGCGGCGGCTCCACGCTGCGTCAGGCATGATGTACACCGCGCCGCCCGCGCTTTCGCGCTCCGGCGCGAGGCTCCTCGCGCGTGCGAGATCGTCCTGCCACGCGTTCCTCAGCACTTCGAAGATCGGCTCACCCTGGATGAAGTCGCGCGGGTCGCGATAGTGGCTGAGCGTCTCGAAGAGATCGGCCGGGTGATAGTGGAGATCCTCCACCGTGTCGCCGTAGGCGTTGTAGTTGAGCGCCTCGCCGAGCTCCCGCAGCAGCAGCACTTCCCGCGCATCGAGCTCGAGCAGCTCGGCGGTGCGCTGCGCGGATTTCACGAGATTGTCGCCGAACGCCGCCACCACCGCCCAGATACGCTGCCGGCCCGAGAGATAGCGGTCCACGATCAGGCTCGTGCACACGTCCGACGCGGTATCGATGAAGGTACGCAGATTGGGGTGCTGCGGAACGTCGCCGGGAAAATGGTGATCGAAATAGCGGCAGCGCGCACCGGCATCCAGCGCGCGCGCCACCGCGCGCGCGTTGACCTTGAACGAAAGGTCGAGCACGGTAAGCTCGTCGCCCACGCCCGGCGCGACGCGCTCCACCAGTGCGATCTCGCGCTTCGCGCCGGTGACCAGCACGCTGCGGCGCGGATCCTCGAGCCGCAACTGCTGCAGCGCGCACAGCCCGTCCGCGTCGCCGTTGAAGATGTCATAGAATTGCATGAGTAGAGATCCGGTTCCGCGGAGGCACGCCTGGACCGCGCACAAGACGCTTCGATGACTTCCGTGGGTGCTTCAGCGCCGCGCCCCGCGCGGCGCACGGGTGCAGCGCTCGCCTGGACACTCGCGCTAGCTTACACACTGCTCATCGCGTATGCCAGCCTGCAGCCCTTCCTCGGCTGGCGCATGCCGCCCGCGGAGATTCTGCACTTCGTCACCGCGCCGTGGCCGCAGTACGTCACGCTCGGCGACCTCATGATCAACACCGCGGCCTACGTGCCCCTCGGGTTCCTGCTCGCGCTTGCGCTTCTGCCCGGACGCAGTGCGCCGCGCGCGGTGTTCGCCGCCGGGATGCTCGCGGCGCTCACCAGTTTGACGATGGAGGCGCTGCAGATGTTCCTCCCGCAGCGCATCGCCTCCAACGTCGATCTGCTGACCAACAGCGCCGGCGGGCTGGTCGGCGCGATGGCGGCGCCGCTGCTCTCGCCGGCGGGCTTTCCCGGACGCCGGCTCGCGGCGTGGCGCGAGCGGCTCTTCATTCGCGGAACGCTCGCCGACGCGGGACTCGTCCTCGCGGGATTGTGGCTCTTCACGCATCTCCATCCCACCGCGCAGTTCTTCGGCACGGGTAACCTGCGCAGCACATTCGATCTGCCGGTGTACCTCGCGCACACGCCGGGACGCCTCATCTCCGCCGAAGCGGTGGTGGTGTTTCTGAATCTCACCGGGTTCGGGCTGCTCGTCGGAAGCTTGGCGCGCGTACCGATTCAACCGCTCAAGCTCGTCGCTGCGCTGGTCGGTGCCGGCATCCTCGTCAAGACCCTCGCCGCGGTGGCGCTCTTTGGCGCAGCGGGACCGCTCGTCTGGCTGACGCCGGGCGTCGCGCTGGGTCTGGTTGCAGGCGGCCTCGTGCTCTACCCGCTCCTGCGCCTGCCGCGCACCGCGCAGATCGTGGCGGCGCTGCTGTGCGTCTCGATCGCGGTGACGGTGATCAACTTCGCACCCGACAATCCCTACCAGACGGCCCCGCCGAAGCTCGCTCCGGGCAGTCCCACACATCTGCTGCGCTTCTCCAACATCGTGCGCGCGCTTTCCGAGCTGTGGCCGTTCCTCGTGATCGCCTTTCTGCTGGCCGCCGTGCGGTCCGACTGGAGGGCCCGCCGCGATATCGCCCGCGGGCGCACCGAGCCCTTATAATTCGCGGACCGCCCGCAGCGCCGGCTTGTGCCCGTGCCGGCGCACGAGCGCGTCGCGCCGAACACCTCTGATTCCTGTAAATTCTTGCCAGGGACTCACGCGTGCGAACCATGCAGCCTTCGACGCTCGAGCGCGTGCACATCGCCGGTGCCGCCGGCGTGATCGAAACCGACATCAACGATCCGGGCACGGCGCGCCGCGGCATCGCGTTGATCGCGCACCCCCACCCTCTCCAGGGCGGCACCAAGGACAACAAGGTCGTCACCACGCTCGCAAAGGCCTTCTTTTCGCTCGGTCACGTCGCCCTGAGGCCCAATTTTCGCGGCGTCGGCGAAAGCGCCGGCACGCACGACGAAGGACGCGGGGAGACCGACGATCTGCTGACCGTGATCGGATACGCGCGCGCACGCTACGGCACGCTGCCGCTCACGCTCGCCGGCTTTTCCTTCGGCAGCTTCGTCCAGACGCGCGTCGCGCGGCGCACCGATGCGGCGCAGCTCGTGCTGGTCGGGCCGGCGGTCAACCGCTTCGCCGCCGAGGCGGTGCCGCCGGGAACGCTCGTGATCCACGGCGAGCGCGACGACGTGGTGCCGCTTGCCGCCGTGCTCGACTGGGCGCGACCGCAGAATCTGCCGATCGTGGTCGTGCCGGGCGGCGAGCATTTCTTCCATGGCCGGCTCGGCGTGCTCTCGCGCATCGTGCTCGCCTACTGTCGCTGAGGGCCTCGCGCGAATTCATGTCGGGCACTCCAAACATGCAGCAACTGCGCGTCAGCGGCTTGCGCAAATCGTACGATGAGCGCGAGGTCGTCGCGGGGATCGACATCGAGGTGCGCGGCGGCGAGTGCTATGGGCTGCTCGGCCCGAACGGTGCCGGAAAGACCACCACGCTCAAGCTCTGCCTGGGGCTGAGCGAGCCGGACAGTGGCGAGATCACCATGCTGGGTCTGCCGGTGCCGGCACGCGCGCGGGAAGCACGCGCGCGCGTCGGCATCGTGCCGCAGGTGGACAATCTGGATCCCGACTTCACGGTCCGCGAGAACCTTCTCGTCTATGGCCGCTACTTCGGGCTCTCGCGCGCGGAAATCGACGCGCGGATTCCCGATCTGCTGGAGTTCGCGGGACTCGCGGCGCGCGCCGAGTCGCGGATACAGGCGTTGTCGGGCGGCATGAAGCGGCGGCTCACGCTCGCGCGCGCGCTGGTGAACGATCCCGACCTCATCTTTCTCGACGAGCCGACGACGGGCCTCGATCCACAGGCGCGTCACCTCATCTGGTCGCGATTGCGCCAGCTCCTCAATCAGGGCAAGACGATTTTCCTCACCACCCACTTCATGGACGAGGCGGAGCGGCTCTGCCACCGCCTCGCGATCATGGATCACGGCCGCATCATCGCAGAGGGTGCGCCGCGCGCCTTGATCGAACGGCACATCGAGCCGCAGGTGGTGGAGGTGTACGGCGAGGGCGCCGAGCGCTGGGCCGCCGAATTCGGCGCGCGCGCGGCAGAGCGTTGCGAGCGCACCGGCGAGACGCTCTTCTGCTGCTGACAGGCCGCGAGCTGCGCGACTGACACATCTCATCCCGGAAAGCACGACATGAGCGCGATGAACCTGGCATTGCCCGCCCTGAGCGGGCGCTTCATCCACGTATGGCGCCGCAATCGCCTCGTATGGCGCAAGCTCGCGATTCCCTCGATATTGGGCAATCTCGCCGACCCGATGCTCTACATGCTCGGGCTGGGCTACGGGCTCGGCGCGATGCTGCCCGAAGTGGGCGGCATGTCCTATATCGCCTTCCTCGCCGCGGGAACGGTGTGCTCGAGCACGATGATGAGCGCCTCGTTCGAGGCGATGTATTCCGGCTTCTCGCGCATGCACGTGCAGAGGACGTGGGACGCGATCCTGAACGCGCCGATCACGCTGGACGATGTCGTGCTGGGCGAAGCGGTATGGGCGGCGAGCAAGAGCTTGCTCTCCGGCATGGCGGTGCTCCTCGTCGCGTGGGCGCTGGGGCTTGTCGCTTCTCCGCTCGCGCTCCTGGTCGTGCCGCTCGTGTTCCTCACCGGTCTCGCGTTCGCCGGCCTGGGGCTCATCATGACCGCGCTCTCGCCGAGCTACGATTTCTTCATGTACTACTTCACTTTGTTCATCACGCCCATGATGCTCGTGTGCGGCGTCTTTTTCCCGGTCGAGCAGCTCCCCGCCTGGCTGCAAGGCTTCTCCCAGCTTCTGCCGCTCACCCACGCAGTCAGCGTCGCGCGTCCCCTCATGAACGGCGCCGTGCCGCCGCAGATCGCGCTGCACCTCTCTGTGCTCGCCCTGTATGCGGTGATCGGCTTCTACCTTGCGCTCGTGCTCACCCGCCGCCGGCTTCAGAAGTAGCCGCACAGCCTGGTCATCCGTACCGGGCCAGCATCGTTTTAGGCTGCATGAAGCATGCGCTTCCGCTCCTTTGCGGCCTGCTCGTCGGTGCGGCGGCCGGCGAGCCCGCCTTGCACATCGTCGTGCAGCAGTCGGCGCTCGCCGGTTTCCGGCATTACGAGGGCCGCAGCGTCTGGGACGAGATGAAGCCGGGCGATTCTGTCGCGCTGGTTCGCGAGGCGGACAACGCCCACGATCGACACGCCGTGCGCGTGGAGTGGCGCGGTCACATGCTGGGCTACGTCCCGCGCCGCGAGAACGCGCATCTCGCGCGGCAGCTCGATCGGGGCGTGCCGCTCGCCGGGCGCATTACGCGGCTCGACAAGGCCCGCAACGGCCGCAACCGTGTAAGCTACGAAATCTACGTGCCGCTCGAGTAGCGGCCCGTTTTCCAGGGTGGAGGTAACGTATGAAATTGGGGCGTTTCGCGCTCGACGGCCGGGCGTTCTACGGCGCGGTCGAGGGCGACGAGGTGTATGAACTCGACGGCTCGCCGTTCAAGACCTATCGGCGCACCGAGCGGCGGCACCGTCTGCAGACACTCGAGCTGATGGTGCCCTGCCTGCCGTCCAACTTCTACTGCGCGGGGCTCAACTACGCGGCCCACATCGAATGGGCCAACCGCCGCACCGGCGGCCATCGCAAGCCGCCGGAGAAGGCCGACATCGGCTATCGCTCTCCCAACGCACTGATCCCGTCCGGACAAGCGATCGTCATCCCTGCCGACTCGCCGGGTCCCGTGCAGTTCGAGGGCGAGCTCGTCGCCGTGATCGGCCGGGAAGCGCGCCACCTGTCCGAAGCCGATGCGCTCTCCTGCGTGCTCGGTTACACGCTCGGCAACGACGTGAGCGAGCGCACCTGGCAGAAGGAAGACCGCACGCTGTGGCGGGCGAAGAACTGCGACACCTTCAAGCCGATGGGGCCGTTCATCGCGACCGACCTCGACCCGATGGATCTCGACATCGCGATCCACGTGAACGGCACCAAGGTATCGGAGTATCACACCGGCAAGATGCTGTTCTCGGTGCAGCACTACATCGCCCAGATCACGAGGTACATGACGCTCTGGCCCGGCGACGTGATCTGGCTTGGCACCGACAACGCAACCGAGCCCTCGCTGCAGCACGGCGATCGCGTGGACATCGTCCAGAAAGACATCGGCATTCTCTCCAATCCCGTGGTGCGCGCCGCGCGCTGACCGCGACGGCTATCCTCCATGGAGCACTTCTTCGCGCCGTGCCCGCGCGGGCTGGAAGGCGTTCTCGCCGCCGAGCTTACCGCGCTCGGCGCGCAGGCGGTGAGGCCGGTGGAAGGTGGCGCGTCTTTCGGCGGTGCGATGACGCTCGCCTACGCCGTCAATCTCGAAAGCCGTATCGCGAGCCGCGTGCTGTGGCGCGTCGGCCTCGCGCCTTACCGCACGGAGCACGACATCTACGATGCGGCGCGCGCACTTCACTGGCACCGCTGGTTCGACGTGCGGCGCTCCTTCCGCGTCAACGTCTCCGCGATCCGCTCTCCGCTGAAAAGCCTCGACTTCGTGACGCTGCGCATCAAGGACGCGGTGTGCGACGCGTTCCGCGCCGCACGTGGCCGGCGTCCGGACGTCGATACCGCAATGCCCGATGCGCGCATCCACGCCTTCCTCACGAAGGACGAGGTCGTTTTCTATCTCGACACCTCGGGCGAGGCGCTCTTCAAGCGCGGCTGGCGGACCGCCGCCGGCGAAGCGCCGCTGCGGGAGAATCTCGCAGCCGGCATCGTGCGCCTCACCGGCTGGACGCCCGGCACGCCGCTCCTCGATCCCATGTGCGGCAGCGGCACGTTCCTGATCGAGGCGGCCATGATCGCCCTCGATGTCGCGCCGGGTCTTGCGCGCCGCTTCGGCTTCGAGCAGCTTGTCAATTTCGATGCCGATGAATGGCGCACGATGCGCGAGCGCGCCGCGGCACGGCGCCGCACCGCCCGTCCGCTCCATATATACGGCGCGGACAAGTACGGCGCTGCGCTCGAGCTTGCGCGAGAGAACGCGCGCACGGCCGGAGTGGAGGCGGGAATCGAGCTCAAGCAGGTGGGCGTGCTGGACTCGAGTCCTCCGGCGCCGGGCGGAATCATCGTCACGAATCCACCCTACGGCGAGCGGCTCGCGAGCAGCGCAGCGCTCGCGGCGTTCTATCCCGAGCTTGGCACCGTGCTGAAGAAGCGCTACGCCGGCTGGGCGGCGTACATACTCACCGCGGATCTGCGGCTGCCCGGCCTGATGCGGCTCAAGCCCTCGCGCCGCACGCCGCTCTACAACGGCGCGCTCGAGTGCCGCCTGTTCGAATTCCGTCTGGTCGCGGGCAGCATGCGCGGCCGGGCTGACGGTGCAACGTGATTCCGCGTCAACCGTCCGGCGCCGCACTGCGTTGGGACGGTACGCCCGCCCCGCGACGGGTGACCAATGACGGATAAAGGTGAGGAGGAGGATATGGAACGAGAGCACACCCTGCGCATACTGAATGCGCTCGCGAACGGCGTGCACCCTGCCACCGGCGAACAGTTTCCGGCAGACAGCCCCTATCAGCATCCCGATACGGTCAGAGCCCTGTTCGAGGCGGTGCGCCTGTTCGAGCAGTCGCGCGCGAGCGCTGGCGAACGCGCCCAGCGCTCTTCCTCGATGCCGGGCAACACCGGCCTGCGCTGGACGACCGAGGAGGAGGCGCGCCTCATCGCGGCGTTCGATGCGGGCCGCCCGGTGGACGAGCTCGCGCGCGCGCACAACCGCACCCGTGCCGGTATCGAGGCGCGGCTCGTGAAACTCGGAAAGCTCGACGCGTCGGATCTCACCGTGCAGTTGCGCTATCCGCCGAAGTCGGGGACGGGCGAGGACGCGCGCCGCAGCGAATAGCGGCGAACGCCGCTTCCGCGATCGCTCACGCGAGCGCGCGGAACAGCAGCGATACGCCGATCAGCGCGAGGAGCAGGCTGATCAGCTTGAGCAGCGCCGCGCGCGAGATGCGGCCGTGGAAGCGGTTGCCGAGCGCGAGCCCGCCGAGCGCGAATGGCAGGAGCAGCGCGTAGCCCGCGATGCGGTCGGCGAGCATGAGGCCGCTTGCGAGAAACACGAGCGCGCGGATCGTCGTCGAGAGCAGCACGATGTTGGAAAGCGTCGCGCGCAGCACCGCCTTGTCCGTGAGCCTCCGCGCGAGGTAGATCGCATACGGCGGTGCGCCGATGCCGAAGAGCGTGCCCATCGCGCCGCCGGTGAACCCGGCGAGCGCGCCCCACGCCCGGGCGATGCGCCGCGCCGACTCGCCTTGCGCAAGCGCATAAGCGCCATAGGCGAGCAGAAATGCGCCGAAGGCGGCGAGCGTCGCGGCGCGCGGCAGCGTGACGAGGAGCGTGACGCCGCTCACCGCGCCCGCGAGCGAGCACGGCGCGAGCACGAGAAGCTCGGAGCGGTCGGCGGCGTTCGAGAAGCGCACGCCCAGCGCGAGCGCGGCCGAGACGTCCAGCAGCACGCACATCGGCAGCACGAATTCCAGCGGGAAAAGATGCGTAAGCAGCGGTACGGTAAAGAGCGCGGCGCCGAATGCCGAAATCCCGAAGACGACGTACGCTCCGAACACCACGGCCGCGGCAAAGGCGTAGGTCGGAAGATCGAAAGGAATCGTCATGGCTCGAAAAAACGCCGGCGATGGCCGGCGTTTTTCCGCTACGCCGGTTGAACGGCGGGTACCGTCCGTCCGAACCGGCGTATCTGACCCGGCGCTCCTGCCTCCGGCGTCAGACGATGTTGAGGTGGTCGATGCCGTGCATCACGTCCTTTTCCTTCGCCTCCCTGCTGTGCAGCTTGATCATCAACCGCAGCTCGTTGAGCGAGTCCGCGTTGCGCAGCGCGTCCTCGTAGGAGATGAGACCCGCTTCGTAGAGCTCGAAGAGGTGCTGGTCGAAGGTCTGCATGCCGAGCTCGCGCGACTTCGCCATGATCGCCTTGATTTCATGCACCTCGCCTTTGAAGATGAGGTCCTGGATGAGCGGCGAATTGAGCATGATCTCCACCGCGCACGCCCGCCCCTTGCCGTCCTTCTTCGGAATCAGGCGCTGCGAGATGATGGCGCGGATGTTGAGCGAGAGGTCCATGAGCAGCTGGTGCCTGCGCTCCTCCGGGAAGAAGTTGATGATGCGGTCGAGCGCCTGGTTCGCGCTGTTGGCGTGCAGCGTCGCCATGCAGAGGTGTCCGGTCTCGGAGAAGGCGATCGCGTAATCCATCGTGTCGCGGTCCCGGATCTCGCCGATCAGGATGACGTCCGGCGCCTGGCGCAGCGTGTTCTTGAGCGCGATGTGCCAGTCCTGGGTGTCGACGCCGACTTCGCGCTGGGTCACGACGCAGTTCTTGTGCTCGTGGACGAATTCGACCGGGTCTTCGATGGTGATGATGTGGCCGTAGCTGTTCTCGTTGCGGTAGCCGGTCATCGCTGCAAGGGAGGTGGACTTACCCGAGCCCGTGCCACCCACCATGATCACGAGACCGCGCTTGGTCATCACGATGTCCTTGAGGATCGGCGGCAGTCCCAGATCCTCGAAGCGGGGGATCTCGGAGTTGATCGTCCGCATCACCATGCCGACGTTGCCCATCTGCACGAAGCAGTTCACCCGGAAGCGTCCGATGCCGCGCGGGCTGATGGCGAAGTTGCATTCCTTGGTGGCCTCGAACTCGGCGACCTGCTTGTCGTTCATGATCGCGTGCGAGAGCTCGACCGTATGCTGCGGCGTGAGCGGCTGCGAGGCGACCGGCGTGATCTTGCCGTCGAGCTTGATGGCCGGCGGGAAGCCGGCGGTCAAGAAGAGGTCGGAGGCCTTCTTCTCCACCATCGCCTTCAGGAGATCGTTCACGAAATTGACTGCCTGGTCTCGTTCCATCTGTTGCTCCCGTGTGCGCCGCGGCGGCGACTTTGCTGATTACTTGAAGTTGTCCTTGTTGGCGGCCTTGGTGCGCGCTTCCTCGGTCGAAATCACGTTGCGCCGGACGAGATCCGTCAGGTTCTGGTCGAGCGTCTGCATGCCGTACTGCTGACCGGTCTGGATGGCGGAATACATCTGCGCGACCTTGTTCTCGCGGATCAGGTTGCGGATCGCCGGCGTGCCGATCATGATCTCGTGCGCCGCGACCCGGCCCGAGCCGTCCTTGGTCTTGAGCAGCGTCTGCGAAATGACGGCGCGCAGCGACTCGGACAGCATCGCGCGCATCATCTCCTTCTCCTCCGCCGGGAAGACGTCGATGATGCGGTCGATGGTCTTCGCCGCCGAGCTCGTGTGCAGGGTGCCGAACACGAGGTGGCCGGTCTCCGCCGCGGTCATCGCGAGCCGGATGGTCTCGAGATCCCGCATCTCACCCACCAGGATGATGTCCGGATCCTCGCGCAGCGCCGAGCGCAGCGCGTTCGCGAACGAGAGCGTGTGCGGCCCCACCTCGCGCTGGTTGATGAGGCACTTCTTGCTCTCGTGCACGAATTCGATCGGGTCCTCGACGGTGAGGATATGTCCGTGCTCGTTCTCGTTGATGTGGTTGATCATCGCGGCGAGCGTCGTGGACTTGCCCGAGCCGGTAGGCCCGGTCACGAGCACCACGCCGCGCGGCTGGTTCGCGATCTCGACGAAGACCTTCGGCGCCTTGAGATCGTCGAGCGACAGCACCTTGGAAGGAATCGTCCGGAAGACCGCGCCGGCGCCGCGGTGCTGGACGAAGGCGTTGACGCGGAAGCGCGCGAGGTTGGGAATGGCGAAGGAAAAGTCGCACTCGAGATTCTCCTCGTAGAACTTGCGCTGGCCGTCGTTCATGATGTCGTACACCATGGCGTGCACGTCCTTGTGCTCCATCGGCGGCAGGTTGATGCGGCGCACGTCCCCGTGCACGCGGATCATCGGTGGCAGGCCTGCGGAGAGATGCAGATCGGACGCTTTGTTCTTGACGGCGAAGGCCAGCAGTTCCGAGATGTCCATTATAATTTCCTCCCGAGTGGTCGCCGGGTCGTCGCACGTAACGGCCTGATTTTTCAACGCCGTTGCGCGCTTCCCGCATTGCGCAAAATTATGACAACAATCGCCGCGAACTTGCAAGCTGTACGAGAGCGCATCGCACAGGCGGCGCGCGCAGCGGGAAGAAGTCCTTCCGCCGTGGCGCTGATTGCGGTAAGCAAGACCTGGCCCGCCGCATACATCGCCGATGCCCACGCCTGCGGCCAGCGCGCGTTCGGCGAGAGCTATGCGCAGGAAGGCGTCGCGAAGATCGAGCGTCTTGCACACTTTCCGCTGGAGTGGCACTTCGTCGGGCCGGTGCAGAGCAACAAAACGCGCGCCATCGCACCGCATTTTCACTGGGTGCACAGTGTCGACCGTGAAAAAGTCGCCCGCCGGCTGAACGACGCGCGGCCAGTCGCGCTGCCGCCGCTCAACGTCTGCATCCAGGTGAACGTAAGCGGCGAAGCGAGCAAGAGCGGCGTGCGGCCCGGAGAGGAGCTCATGCTCGCCCGCGCGGTCCTCGGGTTGCCGCGTCTCAGACTGCGCGGCCTGATGGCGGTGCCCGAGCCGACCGCGGATCTCGCGCTGCAGCGACAGCGCTTTCGTCTGCTGCGCGAGCTGAAGGAGCGGCTCGCCCAGGCCGGCATCGTGCTCGACACGCTGTCGATGGGCATGTCCGACGACTTCGAGGCGGCGATACTGGAAGGCTCGACGATGGTGCGCATCGGAACCGCGATTTTCGGGCCTCGGCCGCGCGCGGGCGCCGCTGCGGCCAAGGTGTCACAATAGATCCGCGCGCCGCACCGACGTGCGGCGGCGCGGTCTGAAGCTCTCAACCGGATTCGATGGGCGCGCGGCGCCGGGTGTTTCGCCATGAACATGAACGTGACCTTTATCGGCGGCGGCAACATGGCCACCGCCATGATCGGCGGCCTCATCAAGAACGGCTGGGCGGCCGAATCGATCTTCGTCGTGGACGTCGAGGCTGCGGCGCGCGACCGGCTGCACCGCGCCTTCAACGTGAAAGTCGCGCCGGCGCTCGATGCGCTTTCGGCCACGGCCGAATGCATCATCCTCGCGGTCAAGCCGCAGCAGGTCCGCGAGTGTGCGCAGGCGCTCCTGCGCTTTCTCGGTTCGCAGCTCGTGATCTCGATCGCGGCCGGCATCCGCCTCGCCGATCTCTCGCGCTGGCTGGGCCATCACCAGAAGATCGTGCGCGTCATGCCCAACACGCCGGCACTCGAGCGCGTCGGCGTATCGGCGCTCTGCGCTACCGCCGTGGTGACGGACGACGAGCGGGCGCGCGCCGAGAAAGTAATGAGCGCCGTCGGCACGACGCTGTGGATCGATGAAAGCCGCATGGACGCCGTCACGGCGATTTCCGGCAGCGGGCCGGCCTACGTCTTCTACTTCATCGAGTCGCTGGAGCGGGCTGCGCTCGAGCTCGGGTTTGAACCTGCCGATGCACAGCGCCTCGCGCTCGCGACTTTTGCCGGAGCGGTCAAGCTCGCACAGGCGAGCACGGAGGACGCGGCGACGCTGCGCGCGCGCGTCACTTCGCGCGGCGGCACGACCGAGCGCGCGCTCGCCGTGATGGAGGAAGCGAAGGTCCGCGAAGCGATCGTGCGCGCGGCCCGCGCCGCCGCGGAGCGCTCCCGCGAGCTGGGCGACGAGCTCGGCCGCGACGCCTGATGAGCACGACGGTCTGACCATGCTCGCCGACGCGCTCGCCTTTCTGGTCAGGACGGTCTTCGGGCTCTTCACGATCGCGCTGCTGCTGCGCTTCTACATGCAGTGGGCGCGGGCGGCGTACCGCAACCCGCTTTCGGAATTTCTCGCCGCGATCACCGATTTCGTGGTGCGCCCCGCGCGGCGCCTCATACCGGGCCTGTGGGGTCTCGATCTCGCGACGCTCGTGGCGGCATGGGTAGTGCAGTTGATCGAGTTCGCGCTGGTGCTGCAGATCGACGGCCCGCCGCCGACGGCGAGCGCGGGCGGCATCATCGCCGCGCTGGCGCTGCTCGCGCTGGTCAACCTCGCGCGGCTCTTCCTCTACATGGTGATCGCGGTCGTGGTGTGCCAGGTGGTCGTTTCGTGGGTGAACCCGTACACGCCGATCGGGCCGCTGCTCAACAACATGACGCGCCCGTTCCTGAAGCCGCTCCAGCGCGTGATTCCGCCGATCGCGAACGTCGATCTCTCGCCGCTGGTGCTGATCATCGTGTGCCAGCTCATCCTCATGCTGCCCGTCGCCTACCTCGAGCTGCTGGTGGCGCGCCTCATGCGATGAGCGAGTGGCGCTGCCACGACGCGCAGAGGCGGCGCATCGTTCTGCAGGTGCACGTGCAGCCGAACGCTGCGTCCACCGGCGTCGTCGGACTGCACGGCGATGCCGTCAAGATCCGCGTCGCCGCACCGGCCGTCGAGGACAGGGCGAATCGCGCGCTCATCGCGTTTCTCCAGGAAGCGTTGCAGCTTCGCGCCGCCCAGATCGCGATCCGGCACGGCACGCGGGGTCGGCGCAAGGTCGTGGAACTGTCCGAAGCGGATGCGACCCTGCTCGCGCGCCTGGACACGCTCGTCGTGCGATAGACGCCGCGCCGCTCAGCGCGGCTTTTCGGATCGCCCGCCCGATGCGCGTTCGTCTTCTTCCGCTTCGCGCAGGCGCATCGCGCGCAGTTCCCGCGCCCGCACGAAAGAAGAAATCGCGACCCACACGGCGACGAGTGCCAACGGCACCGCGATCGCGAGCGGCCACAGCACGCTCACCGTCGCGAGTACCAGAAGCCCGATGCCGAGCCACAGCAGGGTCGTCGCTTCCGCCGGTCCCAGCACGCGGCGGTTGGTGATGGCAGCCCCCATGGTGTTGCCGAGCCGCAGCGCGCCCGCCGCCGCGCGCGAGGTGCTGCCGCCGCGCCGCATCCGGGCGTGGCGCGTCAGCGGGCGCACGCGGTTGCGCGCCGAGAGCACGATCTCGGTGGAGCGCGCGAGATCGTCCTCGTACATCGCTTCCATCTGCGCGGCAAACTCCGCATCCTCGACCGCGACGTCAAGCTCGTAGTTGCCGATCCAGCTCGAAAGATTGAGGTTCGACGAGCCTACACGCGCCCATCTGCCGTCCGCGACCGCGGTCTTCGCGTGCAGCATGGCGCCGTTCCACTCGAACACCCGGATGCCGGCTTCGAGGAGCGGCCGGTAACCGGCGCGGGAGAGGGAGGAAAGCACGGGAAGGTCGCTCGTCCCCGGAACGAGCAGGCGCACGTCGACACCGTCCCGGGCCGCGGAACACAGCGTCTGCACGTACACCGCGACGCCGACAAAATAGGCGTCGGTGAGCCACAGCGTGCGGCGCGCGATCGACGCGATGAGCTGATCGAAGCGGTAGAGCGAAGCGATGCTGGGTATGGTCGCGAGAACGCGCACCATCATGTCGCCGGCGGGAGCGATGCCGGCCGGATCGGTAAGCTCCTCCGGCGGGATCGGCGCGCCGGTGAGACCCCACACCTCGGCGAACGCGCGCTCGATGTCGGCGACGGCGGGACCGCGCACCGCGACTCCGGTATCGCGCCACGGTTCCTGCCCGCGACCCCGCGTTCCGGTCCATCGCTCGCTCACGCAGAGCCCGGTGACGAAACCCACCGCGCCATCCACCGCGATCATCTTGCGATGATCGCGCGTGAGCCAGCCGAACGGGCTCTCGAGCCGCGGCGGATTGAAGCACCGCACCTCGCCGCCCGCCTCCTCGAGCGGACGCCACAGGCGGGCGGATCCGGCGCCGCGCGCGCCCAGCCAGTCGTAGATCGCGCGCACGCGCACGCCGGCCCGTGCCCGCGCCGCGAGCGCCGCCACGAATTCACGGCCGATCCGGTCGTCGGCGACGATGTAGTTCTCGAAGTAGATCTTGCGCGTCGCCTGCTCGATCGCCGCGCGCCACGCCGGGTAGTTTTCGGTCGAGTCCCGCAGGATTTCGACGCGATTGCCCGCGACGAGCGGCGCGCCGGCCGCCCGCGAAAACGCCTGCTCGGCGATGGCGCGCACGGCAGTGGCGTTCGCGAGCTTGAAATCGACGGCTTCGCGCGTATCCACGGTGGGCGATGTCCGGAAGGCGCAGCAGCGCGCAGCGCCGCTACACCAGAATGATGTCGAACTGCTCCTGGTTGTACACGTTCTCGACCAGCAGCGACACGGGCTTGCCGATGAAGTCCGACAGCATCGCGAGGCTCTGCGATTCCTCGTCGAGGAACTGGTCGATCACCTGCTGGGACGCGAGGATGCGGAACTCGCGCGCGTTGAACTGCCGCGACTCGCGCAGGAGCTCGCGCAGGATCTGGTAGCAGACGGTCTGCGCGGTCTTGAGCACGCCGCGCCCCTGGCACGTCGGACACGGCTCGCACAGCACGTGGGCGAGGCTCTCGCGCGTGCGCTTGCGCGTCATCTCGACGAGGCCGAGCTGCGTGAAGCCGTTCACCGACATGCGCGTGCGATCCCGGGCGAGCGTCTTGCGGAACTCGTTCAGCACCGCGTTGCGATGCTCCTCGCTGTCCATGTCGATGAAGTCGATGATGATGATGCCGCCCAGATTGCGCAGCCGCAACTGCCGCGCGATCACCTGCGCGGCCTCGAGATTGGTCTTGAAGATGGTGTCGTCGAAGCTCCTCACCCCGACGTAGCCGCCGGTGTTGACGTCGATCGTCGTGAGCGCCTCGGTCTGATCGATGATGAGATAGCCGCCGGACTTGAGCTCGACGCGCCGCGCGAGCGCTTTCTCGATCTCGTCCTCGACACCGTAGAGGTCGAAGAGCGGCCGCTCGCCCTGGTAGTGTTCGATACGCTCGACCGCGTTCGGCGTGAACTCCTGCGCGAAGGCCTGCATGCTCTGGAACGTCTCGCGCGAGTCGACCATGATGCGGGTCGTGTCCTCGTGCACGAAATCGCGCAGCACGCGCAGACTCAGGTTGAGATCCTGGTAGAGCAGCGTGAGCGGCGCCGCGGTCTGCGCCCGCTCCTGGATGCCGCGCCAGAGCTTCCGCAGGTACTCGATGTCCGACGCAAGCTCGCGATCGGCGGCGGTCTCCGCCATGGTGCGGATGATGAAGCCGCCCTTCTCCTCGGGTGGCAGGAGCTGCTGGAGCTTCTCGCGCAGGTGCTGCCGCTCTTCCTCGTCTTCGATGCGCTGGGAGATCCCGATATGGGAATCCTGCGGCAGGTAGACCAGAAACCGACCGGCGATGCTGATCTGGGTCGAGAGCCGGGCGCCCTTGGTGCCGATCGGATCCTTCGCGACCTGCACCATGAGGTTCTGCCCCTCGGCGAGCAGCTTCTCGATCGGCGTGTCGTGATCGCCCGGGTGCCGGGTGCCGCGGATGTCGGCCACATGGAGGAACGCCGCGCGTTCGCCGCCGATATCGATGAACGCCGACTGCATGCCGGGCAGCACACGCAGCACGCGCCCCATGTAAATGTTGCCGACGAGCCCACGCGCACTCGCCCGCTCGAAGTGCAGCTCCTGGGTGACGCCGTGCTCGATCACCGCGACCCGCGTCTCCTGCGGCGTGACGTTGATGAGGATTTCCTCGATCATGCCGGAACGGCACTCAGACGATTTCGATGTCGAACTTGCGCAGGAGTTCAGCGGTTTCCGCGAGCGGCAGACCCATGATACCGGAATAGCTGCCCGCGATCCGCGTGATGAAGGCGGCGGCGCGCCCCTGGATGGCATAGGCGCCCGCCTTGCCGTTCGGTTCGCCGGAAGCGATATAGCGCTGGATCTCCGCGGCGGTGAGCGCGCGAAACTCGACGGTCGAGATCGAGAGCGCGCTCTCGACGCGTTCGCGCAGGGCAAGCGCAACCGCGGTCATGACCTGGTGCTCGCGGCCCGCGAGCCCGGAGAGGATCTGCGCCGCGTGCTCCGGGCTTTCGGGCTTGCCGATGACGCCCCCGTCGAGAACGACGGTGGTATCGGCGCCCAGCGCGGGATAGGGCCGCAGCCCGCGTTGCAAAGCGACGCTCGCCGCGATTTCGGCCTTGGCGCGCGCAACGCGCACCACGTAATCCGCGGCCGTCTCGCCCTCAAGCTGCGTCTCGTCCACGTCGAGCCCCCGGCGCGGATCTTCTCTGAGGAGCAGAAGCTCGAAGCCGACGCCGATCTGGCGTAGGAGCTCGCGGCGGCGCGGGCTCCGCGAGGCAAGATATATGCGCTTGTCGGGCATGGTGTTGTTCTGTATGCCGCAGCCGGCCCCCGGCGCTGCGGGCGCGCTGCAAACCGGGCAATGCTACCCTACTCCGCGCCGCCTCCAAAATTCACGGGCGGTGATAGGGGTGTCCCGCCAGCAGCGACACGGCGCGGTAGAGTTGCTCGGCGAGCATCACGCGAACGAGCCCGTGCGGCAGCGTGAGCTTCGAGAGCGACCAGGTGAAGTCCGCCTCCGCCTTGAGCGCGGCGGCCGTGCCCTCGGCGCCGCCGATCACGAACGCGATGTCGCGCCCCTCCGCGCGCCAGCGCTCGAGGCGCTGCGCGAGCTCGGACGTGGAGAGGCTCACCCCGGCCTCGTCGAGCAGCACCTTGCGCGCGCCGGCGGGAAGCGCCGCGCGAATTCTCCGGTATTCGTCTTCAAGGATGCGCTTCACCGCGCCCGCGCCGCTGTCGTCGCCGCGCACGGCCGGCCTGATTTCCTTGAGGACGATCGCCGTCTCGCGCGGCATGCGTCGCGCATACTCTTCGAACCCCGCGCGGATCCAGTCCGGCATGCGATGCCCGACCGCGAGGACGACGAACTTCACGCAGCCGGATGCGTGCTGCGCGCTCCGCGGCGCCGCGCGGGCCTGGGCGGCGCCCAGAGCTCCTCGAGGTTGTAGTACTGGCGGGTGGCGGGCTGCATGATGTGCACGATCACGGTGCCGAGATCGACGAGTATCCACTCGCCGGCCTGCTCGCCTTCGACCCCGTGTATGGTGGCGCCGATGCCCTTCACTTTTTCCTGCACGCGGCTCGACAGGGCCTTGCTCTGCCGCGAGGAATCGGCGCTTGCGATGATGACTTTGTCGAACAACGACGTCATCTTTCTCACGTCGAGGACCACGATGTCGCGCGCCTTCACGTCTTCGAGCGCCGCGACGGTGGTATTCACCAGCTTCTCTACTCTCATCGACCTCCTGTCACGAGATTGAACGCACGTGCGCCGCAGTGAGTAACGGCGCGGGTGTCAGGCATAGAGTTGATGCGCCCGAATATAATCGAGCACCGGCTGCGGAAGCAAATAACGCGGGCTCCTTCCGGCGCGGATCGACTCGCGGATCATCGTCGCCGAAATGTCGAGCGCCGTGATGGCGAGGACCGCAATGCCGCCCGCCGGCGCGAGATGCACCGCGAGCGGCTGCTGCAGCGAGCGCTGGGCATACTCGCGTGCGAGCGGCTGCGGCATGCGCTCCTGCCACGAGTCCACCGGAAATCCCGGCCGATGCGCCACCACGACGTGCGCGAGGCCGAAGATGTCACGCCAGCGGTGCCACGTGGCGAAATCGAGAAAGGCGTCGGCGCCGACCAGCAGGCAGAGCGCGCGCCCGGAACCGAGCTCCGCCCGCATTTCGGCGAGCGTATCCACGGTGTACGCCGGCCCGCTGCGCACGGTCTCGCGTGCATCGACGGTAAACAATGGATTGTCCTCGATGGCGAGTTTGACCATCGCCAGGCGCTCGGGTGCGGCCAGCCGCGGCGCCGCGCGGTGCGGCGGAGTGCCGCTCGGGACGAAACGGACCTCCTCGAGTTTCAGCGCCTCGCCGATCTGCTGGCCGAGCCGCAGATGCCCGTAATGTATGGGATCGAAGGTGCCGCCGAGGATGCCGATGGGCGCCGAGCCGCTCACGCGAGGAGTTGTTGACGCGCGCTACAGCACGAGTCGGCGAATGTCCGACAGCACGCTCGCAAGATACGAAATGAAGCGTGCGCCCTGTGCGCCGTCGATCACGCGGTGGTCGTACGAAAGCGACAGCGGCAGCATGAGCCGCGGCGCGAATTCGCGTCCGTTCCACGTAGGCTTCGTCACCGCCTTCCCGACGCCGAGTATCGCGACCTCCGGCGCGTTGATGATGGGGGTGAAGTGGCTGCCGCCGATGCCGCCCAGGCTCGAGATCGAAAAACAGCCGCCCTGCAGATCCGCCGGCGCGATCCTGCCGGCGCGCATGCGCGCGCTCACCTCCTGCAGCTCGCGCGCGAGCTCGAGCAGCCCCTTCTTGTCGACGTCGCGTATCACCGGCACGACGAGCCCGTTCGGCGTATCGACCGCGATGCCGATATGGTAATAGTGCTTGACGACGAGACCCTCGCCGTCCGCGGTCAGCGAGGCGTTGAATTCGGGATGCTGTCTGAGCGCCACGACGCTCGCCTTCATGAGAAAGCCGAGCATCGTGAACTTGATGCCGCTGCGCTGCGCTTCCTCGGCCTGCGCCTTGCGGAATGCCTCGAGCTCGGTGATATCGGCTTCGTCGTGCTGGGTGATGTGCGGAATGCTCACCCAGTTGCGATGGAGATTCGCGCCCGAGAGCTTGCGGATGCGCGAAAGCGCCTTCGTCTCGACCGGACCGAATTTTGCGAAGTCGATCTGCGGCAGCGGGGGCAGGTTGAGCCCGATCCCGCCACCCTCGGTGCCCCGGGGGCGCGCAAGCTCGCCCTTGACGTAGTTCTGCACATCCTCCTTGAGGATGCGTTCCTTGGGCCCGGTGCCTTTGACTTTCGCGAGATCGACCCCGAACTCGCGCGCGAGTCGCCGCACCGCCGGACTCGCGTGCGCCCTGGCTGAACTGCCGGCTGCGATCTCCTCCCGCGCCGTCCCGCGCGCAGTGCTCGGCTCGACCGCAGGCGCCGGCTGCGGACTGGGCGCGGGCGCTGCGGCCGCCGGCGACGGCGCCGCAGCGGGCGTAGATGCCGCGGCGGGCGCAGGCTTGACTTCCGCAGGCGCCGCACGCGCGCCGCTCGTGCCATCGGCGGTATCCAGCACCAGTACCAGTGAGCCCTGCGACACCTTGTCCCCGACCTTGACGCGCAGCTCCTTCACCACGCCGCTGGCCGGTGAGGGCACCTCCATTGTCGCCTTGTCGGACTCCAGCGTGATGAGCGAGTCTTCCTTCTTCACGCTGTCCCCGGGCCCGACCAGCACTTCGATGACCGGGACATCCTTGAAGTCGCCGATGTCCGGGACCTTCACTTCCACGAGGTTCGCCATGCTCGAATATCGTCCGTTGTCGGACTGCGTCAGACTTTGCTGGGCTCGGGCTTGTCGGGATCGATGCCGTACTGGCGGATCGCCTGCGTAACCTTGCTCTGCGGCACTACTTCCTGATCGGCGAGCGCCTTGAGCGCCGCCACGGTGACAAAGTGGCGGTCGACCTCGAAAAACCGGCGCAGCTGCTCGCGGGTATCCGACCGCCCGAAGCCGTCGGTGCCGAGCACCATATAGCTCTGCGCTGGCAGGAAAGCGCGGATCTGATCGGCGAAGACCTTCATGTAGTCGGTCGCGGCGACGATCGGCCCTTCCCGCCCCTTGAGGCATTCCTCGACGTAGCTCGAGCGCGGCGGCGCCTCGGGATGCAGCATGTTCCAGCGCTCGACCGACAGGCCGTCGCGGCGCAGCTCGTTGAAGCTCGTGACGCTCCAGATGTCGGCAGCGATGCCGAACTCGCGCTCGAGCAGCTCCGCGCCGGCGATCACTTCGCGCAGGATCGTGCCGCTTCCCAGGAGCTGCACCCTGGGCTGATTCTTCTTCGCCTCGCCCTCGCGCAGCAGATACATCCCTTTCAGTATCCCCTGTTCCGCGCCCTCCGGCATCGGCGGATGCGCGTAGTTCTCGTTCATGACGGTGATGTAGTAGTAGACGTCTTCCTGCTCCGCATACATGCGGCGCAGCCCATCCTGGATGATCACCGCAAGCTCGTAGGCGTAGGTAGGATCGTAGGAAACGCAGTTGGGAACGGTGGAGGCGAGCACGTGACTGTGGCCGTCCTCGTGCTGCAGGCCCTCCCCGTTCAGCGTCGTGCGCCCGGCCGTGCCGCCCAGGAGAAAACCCCGCGCGCGCATGTCGCCCGCCGCCCACGCGAGATCGCCCACGCGCTGGAAGCCGAACATCGAGTAGAAGATGTAGAACGGGATCATCGCGATGCCGTTCGTGCTGTAGGAGGTCGCCGCCGCGATCCACGACGACATGGCGCCCGCCTCGTTGATCCCTTCCTCCAGGATCTGGCCCTGCTTGTCCTCCTTGTAGAACATGAGCTGGTCGGCGTCCTGCGGCGTGTAGAGCTGCCCCACGTGCGAATAGATGCCGAGCTGCCGGAACATTCCCTCCATGCCGAAAGTGCGCGATTCGTCCGGAACGATCGGCACGACGTACTTGCCGATCTTCTTGTCGCGGATGATGGTGTTGAGAATGCGCACGAACGCCATCGTGGTCGAGATCTCGCGGCCCTCGGTGCCTTTCAACTGCGCCTCGAACGCGGAAAGCGGCGGCACTTCGAGCGCATTGCCCTTGCGGCGGCGCGCGGGCAGCACCCCGCCCATCGCCGCGACGCGCTCGCGGAGATACACCATCTCGGGACTGTCCGTGGGGGGCTTGAAGAACGGCACCTCCTCGAGCCTGTCGTCGGGAATCGGCACGTTGAAGCGATCGCGGAAAGCGCGGATCGACGCGGTTCCCATCTTCTTCTGCTGGTGCGTGATGTTCTGGCCCTCGCCCGCTTCGCCCATGCCGTAACCCTTCACGGTCTTGGCGAGGATCACCGTCGGCTGTCCCTGATGCTTCACCGCCGCGGCGTACGCGGCGTAGATCTTGTGCGGGTCGTGCCCGCCGCGGTTGAGCCTCCAGATGTCGTCGTCGGACATGTTCGCGACCATGTCCGCGAGCTCCGGATACTTGCCGAAGAAGTGCTTGCGCACGAACGCGCCGTCGTGCGACTTGAACGCCTGGTACTCGCCGTCCACGCACTCCTCCATGCGCTTCAGCAGTATGCCGGTCTTGTCGCGCATGAAGAGCGGGTCCCAGTACGAGCCCCAGATCACCTTGATCACGTTCCAGCCGGCGCCGCGGAAATCGCTTTCGAGCTCCTGGATGATCTTGCCGTTGCCGCGCACCGGCCCGTCGAGGCGCTGCAGGTTGCAGTTGATGACGAAGATCAGGTTGTCGAGCTGCTCGCGTCCCGCGAGCGAAATCGCGCCGAGCGACTCCGGCTCGTCCATTTCGCCGTCGCCACAGAAGCACCACACCTTGCGCCCCTGCGGCTCGACGAGACCGCGATCCTTGAGATATCGCATGAAGCGCGCCTGGTAGATCGCCATGAGGGGCCCCAGGCCCATCGACACCGTGGGAAACTGCCAGAAATCGGGCATGAGCCAGGGATGGGGATACGACGAGAGGCCCTTGCCCTCGACTTCGCGGCGAAAATGCGCGAGCTGCTCCTCGTTGATGCGCCCTTCGAGATACGCGCGCGCGTAGATGCCCGGCGCGGAATGCCCCTGGATGTACACGAGGTCGCCCGCGAAGTGCTCGTTCGCCGCGCGGAAGAAGTGGTTGAAGCCGACGTCATAGAGCGTCGCGGCGGAAGCAAAGCTTGCGATGTGCCCGCCTAGCCCGGAGGATTCCTTGTTCGCCCGCACCACCATCGCCATCGCATTCCAGCGCACGAGCGCGCGGATTTTCTGCTCAAGTTCCGCGTTGCCCGGAAAGCGCTCCTCGCGCGAGACCGGGATGGTGTTGATGTAGGCGGTGTTCGCGTTGAACGGAATGTAGGCGCCCGAGAGCCGCGCTTTCGCCACGAGCCGTTCGAGCAGGAAGTGGGCGCGGTCCGGACCTTCGCGCTCCAACACGGATTCCAGCGCGTCCAGCCACTCCCGCGTTTCCTGCGGATCGGTGTCGGTGCGAATGTCTCTCATGTCCATGGCGTGTACCTGTCCTGGGCCATTTCAGAAAGAGGAACGGGGGACGCCCTCAAGAATGTGCAGCGGGCGCGTCGATTATAGCCGCAGACCCGGACGCGACGCATGCTGCAGCGCAGTGAAAACGGCGCCGGCGCGGCTTCACTTCGCCGCCATGCGCAGCGCGCCGTCGAGCCGGATCACCGTTCCGTTCAGCATCCGGTTCTCCAGCACGTGCACGACGAGCGCTGCGAATTCGTCCGGGCGCCCGAGCCGTTGCGGAAAGGGCACCTGGGCGCCGAGCGACGCGCGCACCTCCTCGCTCATGCTTGCCATCATCGGTGTCTCGAACACGCCGGGCGCGATTGCCACGACGCGGATGCCGGCACGGGCGAGCTCCCGTGCCGCGGGGAGCGTCATGGCGGCGACGGCGGACTTGGAGGCGCTGTACGCGACCTGCCCGATCTGCCCGTCGAACGCGGCGATCGAGGCGGTGTTGATGATGACGCCGCGCTCGCCGTCCTCTTCCGGCGCGTTCTTCCCGATCGCCTGAGCCGCGAGACGCAGAACGTTGAAGCTACCGACGACATTCACTTCCATGACCCGCCGGAACGTCTCGAGCCGATGCGGGCCATCGCGACCGAGGATGCGCTCGGCGATGGCAATGCCGGCGCAGTGGACCGCGCCGTGCAGCGCGCCGTAGCGCCGGATCGCTGCATCGATCGCATCAGCCACGTGGTCCTCGTGCGTCACGTCGGCGCGGACGAAGATCGCGTGCTCGCCGAGCGCGCGCGCGAGGGCTACACCGGCTTCCGCATCGAGATCGGCGATCGCGACGTTCGCCCCGCCTTGCGCAAGGCGGCGCGTGGTGGCGGCGCCGAGACCGGAGGCGCCGCCCGTCACGAGAAAGGTGTGATGGCGCGGCTCCACGTTTGGTCAGGGCGGGAAGGCGACCGGCATGCCGCTCGCCTACTCCACCTTGATCCCGGCTTCGCGCGCGAGCTTCGCCTTCTTGAGAAACTCGGCGCGGATCGTGGCGGCGAAATCTTCCGGCGATGCGCTCGCTGCAAGCTCGACGCCGCGCTCGAGAAAGCGCCTGCTCAACTCGGGCATGCGCACCGCCCTCGCCACTTCGGCGTGCACGCGCGCCGCGATGTCGCGCGGTGTGCCGGCGGGCGCCACCAAGCCGTTGAATGTGATGTCCTCGAAACCGCGCACGCCCGACTCGTCTATCGTCGGCACGTCGGAAAAGAGCGGCGAGCGCGTGAGGCTCGTCACCGCGAGCGCGCGCAGCTTGCCCGAGCGGACGTGGGGGACGGAGGTGCTCACCTGGTCGAACATCATCGCGACCTGCCCGCTGATCACGTCGACGATCGCCTGCGCGTTGCCTTTGTACGGCACGTGCAGCATCTTCACGCCGGCGTGGCGGTTGAAGAGCTCGGCGGCCATGTGACCCGTCCCACCGGTACCCGCCGAAGCGTAGGAAATTTCGCCGGGCCGCGCTTTCGCGAGCGCAACGAGTTCCTTCACCGAGCGCACGGGAAGCGCCGGGTTCACGACCAGCACCTGCGGGACGCGGCACGTGAGCGAGACCGGGGCGAAGTCCTGCAGTGGATCGTAGCCCGGATTCGACATGAGCGACGGGACCACCGCGAACGTGTTCGCCATCGCGAGCAACGTATAGCCGTCGGGCGGGGATTTTGCGACGAGATGCGTGCCGAGGAGGCCGCTCGCGCCCGGCCGGTTGTCCACGATGACCTGCTGGCGCAGCGTTTCTGCGAGGGGCTGGGCGAGCGCGCGGGCGACGAGATCCACGTTGCCGCCGGGCGCGAAGGGGACGATGATGCGCACCGGGCGCGCGGGATAAGCGGTCTGCGCGTGCGCGCACGCTGCTCCGATCGTGAGCAGTGCGAAGGTCAGTGCGGCGCTCGCCTTCATTGCCCGCTCCTCCCAGCGGGCGCCCGCCCGCTTACGTATCCGCCCTCATTCTAACGTAACTGCCGGGGGCGTCCTCGATCGCCTTCAGCCTGCCTTTTCCGGGAATGCGCGCCGGCACTTTCTCGCCGCCCCGGATTGCGACCCACTGCGCCCAGTCGGTCCACCACGAGCCGGGGTGCTGGGTCGCGCCCTTCAGCCACTCGTCGGCACTCTCCGGAAGCGCCTCGTTCGTCCAGTAACAGTACTTGTTGGCTTGCGGCGGATTGATGATGCCGGCGATGTGTCCGGATCCCCCGAGCACGAATCGCACCGGCCCCTTCAGCAGCCGGGCACCGGCGTAGGTCGACTTCCACGGCGCGATGTGGTCTTCGATGGTCGATATGAAGTAGGCGGGCGTCTCGATGCGCGTAACGTCGATCGGCACGCCGGCGAGCGTGATCCCGCCCGGCTCGCGCAGCAGGTTGCGCAGATACATGTTGCGCAGGTAGAAGCTGTGCATCGCGGCCGGCATGCGCGTCGAGTCGGAGTTCCAGTAGAGCAGATCGAACGGAAACGGATCGCGGCCGAGAAGATAGTTGTTGACGACGAACGACCAGATGAGATCGTTCGCGCGCAGCATGTTGAAGGTCGTCGCCATTTCCGCGCCTTCGAGATAGCCGCGCTGCTTCATGCGCGCCTCCAGCGCATCGAGCTGCGCCTCGTCGATGAAGACCTCGAGCTCGCCCGGTGCCTCGAAGTCGATCATGGAGACGAAGAACGTTGCGCTCGCGATGCGCTTCTCCTTCTTGGCAGCGAGCCAGGCGAGAGTGCACGCGAGCAGCGTGCCGCCGAGGCAATAGCCGATCACGTTGGCGTCCGGCTCGCCGGTCGCGCGCTCGACCGCCTTCAACGCCGCGACCGCGCCGTCCACGAGGTAATCGTCGAAGCTCTTGTGCGCGAGGCGCTCGTCGGGGTTCACCCACGAGATCACGAAGACGGTATGGCCCTGCTCCACCGCCCAGCGGATGAAGGAGTTCTCCTCGCGCAGGTCGAGGATGTAGTACTTGTTGATCCACGGCGGGATGATGAGGAGCGGGCGCGCGTAAACCCGTTCGGTGCGCGGCGCGTACTGGAGCAACTGGAACAGCTCGTTCTGGTAGACGACCTTGCCGGGCGTGACGGCGATGTTCTCGCCCAGCCGGAACGCCTTGGTATCGGTCATTTTGACGCGAAGCTGCGCGCCGTTGCCGCGCGCGAGATCGTCCAGCAGGTTGCCGAGACCCTTCACCAGGTTCTGTCCGCCGCTCGCCACGGTCTCGCGCAGGACCTCCGGGTTGGTAAGCACGAAATTCGAAGGGGAGAGCGCGTCGATGTACTGGCGGGTATAGAAATCGACCTTCTTCGCCGTCTTCTCGTCGAGCCCCTGCACGTTCGCCAGCGCGTGATGCAGGTGCCGCGCCGTGATGAGATACGACTGCTTGATGTAGTCGTGCAGAAAGCTCTGCTGCCAGTCCTCGTGCCGGAAGCGCTTGTCTCCCGGGGGCGGGGTGGCGACGGGCTCCGCCTCCTGGCCCAGCATCCGCAGCATCGCGTGGCGCCACAGCGCCATGTAATCCTGCCAGAGTTTCATCTGGAGCTCGGCCAGGCGCATCGGGTCGGTCAGCATTTTCGTCCACGCCTCGAAGAACGCCTTGGCGATGCCCAGCTCGTCGGTGAAGGAAGGCGTCGCGCCATTGGCGGGGCGCTCGAGATACTGGTTCAGGAGCTGGGTGCTCTTGCAGGCAACGTCGGCGTAGAGCCGCGCGAGCTCCGCAGGGTCCGGTGCCGCTCTCTGGTTCGTTTCCTTCTCACTCATGGTCGCCCGTCACTCTTGGCACACGATAATCTTGACGTTTACGTAAATTGCAACTATAAACCCCTGTAGCCGGCTGATCTTACACGGATATGTTGCAAAGCACAATGACGGCACCGCGCAGCTACGGCATCACCGAGCTCGCCCGCGAGTTCGGCATCACCACGCGCACCATCCGCCACTACGAAGAGCAAGGGCTGCTCAGCCCGCGGCGCGAAGGCACTGTCCGCATCTTCAGCGCGCGGGACCGCGTCCGGCTCAAGCTCGCGCTGCGCGGAAAGCGCCTCGGTTTCTCCTTGAATGAAATACGGGAGTTGTTCGACCTCTACGACCTCGCACGCGACGAAAAGAAGCAACTCGAGGAATTCCTCGCCAAGCTCGAGCGGCGGCGCGCAATCCTCGAACAGCAGCGCGAGGACATCGAGGTGATGCTGAACGAGGTTAACTTCTTCGCGGGCCAGTGCCGCCGGCTGCTCGGGGAAAAAGAACTCAAGGCCGAGCAGGCGGCTTAGGCCAGACGTTTACGTTAACGTAAGACAACCCTATGCCGGACAGCGGACTCGACTTCGGTCTCGGAGAGACGCTGGACGGTCTGCGCGAGGCGGTCCGCACCTTTGCCGCCCGCGAGATTGTGCCGCGCGCCGCAGCCATCGACCGCAGCAACGAATTTCCCCGCGACCTGTGGCCCAAGCTCGGCGAGGGCGGGCTCCTCGGCATCACCGTGGACGAGGCCTACGGGGGTGTGAACCTGGGCTATCTCGCCCACATCGTCGCGATGGAAGAGCTGAGCCGCGCCTCCGCCTCGGTCGGACTCTCCTATGGCGCGCACTCCAACCTCTGCGTCAGCCAGATTCACCGCAACGGCTCGGAGGCGCAGAAGCGGCGCTACCTGCCGAAGCTGGTATCGGGCGAGCACGTCGGCGCGCTCGCCATGAGCGAAGCGGAGGCCGGCTCCGACGTGATCGGCATGCGGCTCGCGGCGCGGCGGGCCGGCGACCGGTTCATCCTGAACGGCGCGAAGATGTGGATCACCAACGGGCCCGACGCCGACGTGCTGGTGGTGTACGCGAAGACCGGTCCCGCCGCCGGCCCGCGCGGGATCACGGCGTTCATCGTGGAGAAGGGCTACCCCGGCTTTTCCACCGGTCCGAAGCTCGACAAGCTCGGCATGCGCGGCTCCAACACCTGCGAGCTCGTGTTCCAGGATTGCGCCGTCCCGGCGGACAACGTGCTCGGCAAGGTCGGCGAAGGCGTGGCCGTCCTGATGAGCGGGCTCGACTACGAGCGCGCGGTGCTCGCGGGCGGACCGCTCGGTATCATGCAGGCGGCCCTCGACGCGGTGCTCCCCCACCTGCACGCGCGCCGCCAGTTCGGCCAGGCGATCGGCGAGTTCCAGTTGATGCAGGGCAAGCTCGCGGACATGTACACCACGCTTTCCGCCTGCCGTGCCTACGTCTACGCCGTGGGACGCGCCTGCGATGCCGGACGGATCACGCGGCGGGACGCCGCCGGCGCGATACTGTACGCGGCGGAGAAGGCGACCTGGATGGCGCTCGAAGCGATCCAGGCGTTGGGCGGCATGGGCTATCTCAACGAAACGCCTACCGGGCGGCTCTTGCGTGACGCGAAGCTCTACGAAATCGGCGCGGGCACCTCCGAAATCCGGCGCTGGCTGATCGGCCGCGAACTCTATGAGGAAACGAAATGACCATGGGACGACTCTTCTCTTTTTCCGCCGCGAAGGGTGAACTTCCATGACGGATTCGATCGTCATCGCCGGGGCAGCGCGCACGCCGATCGGCGGGTTCATGGGGGAGCTTAAGGCCCTGAGCGCGCCGCAACTGGGCGCCATCGCGATTCGCGCGGCGCTGGAGCGCGCGGGTGTTCCGTCCGAAGCGGTCGACGAGGCGATCATGGGCAACGTCCTGCCCGCCGGTGTGGGGCAGGCGCCGGCGCGGCAGGCCGCGCTCGGCGCCGGGCTCACGGCCGCGACGAGCTGCATGACGATCAACAAGGTCTGCGGCTCCGGCATGCAGGCGGCGATGCTCGGTCACGATCTCATCGCGCTCGGGCGTCGCGCCGTGGTCGTGGCGGGCGGCATGGAGAGCATGTCGAACGCGCCCTACCTCCTGCCCAGGGCCCGCAGCGGCCTGCGGCTCGGCCACGGCGAAGTCAAGGATCACATGTTCCTCGACGGCCTCGAGGACGCGTACGACCCCGGCCGGCTCATGGGGACGTTCGCCGAAGATTGCGCGGAAAAGTATCGCTTCTCGCGCGAAGCGCAGGATCGCTATGCGATCGCGTCGCTTGCCCGCGCGCAGGAAGCGATCCGCAACGGCAGCTTCGCCGCGGAAATCGCTCCCGTCAGCGTGGCCGCCGGCAAGACCGCCTCGCAGGCGACGAATGACGAGCAGCCGCTCAAGGCGAATGCCGAGCGCATTCCGCAACTGAAGCCCGCCTTCAGGCCCGACGGCACGGTGACGCCCGCCAATTCGAGCTCGATTTCCGACGGTGCGGCGGCGCTGGTGCTGATGAAGGCCTCGGATGCGGCGCGCCGCGGCGTGAGACCGCTCGCGCGCATCGTGTCGTTTGCGACGCACTCGCAGGAGCCGCGGTGGTTCACCACCGCGCCGGTGGGCGCGATCCGCAAGCTCTTCGAAGCCACCGGCTGGGATGCGCGCTCGACCGATCTCTTCGAGATCAACGAAGCGTTCGCGGTGGTCGCGATGGCCGCGATGCACGATCTGGGGCTCCCGCACGAGAAGGTGAACGTGCATGGCGGCGCCTGTGCGCTCGGACACCCGCTCGGCGCATCGGGCGCGCGCATCGTCGTGACGCTGCTCGCCGCGCTCGAGAAGCATGGCCTCAGGCGCGGAATCGCGAGCCTCTGCATCGGCGGCGGCGAAGCGACCGCCCTCGCGCTCGAGCGTCTCGACTGATCCGACACGCGCGCAACGCCGCCCTCTTCCAATCCAGGATTCTCTCCCATGACCGCTGCGATCGACTTCTACTTCGATTTCTCTTCGCCCTACGGTTACTTCGCCAGCACGCGCATCAATGACATCGCCGGGCGCCACGGGCGGACGGTCAACTGGCGCCCGATCCTGCTCGGCGCGGCGTTCAAGATAACGGGTCAGCAGCCGCTGCCTTCGATCCCGCTCAAGGGGGATTACGCCAGGCGCGATCTGGACCGCACAGCGCGCCTCATGGGCGTGCCCTACAGATTCCCGAGCCGCTTTCCGATCGCCGGGCAGGCGCCGAGCCGCGCGTTCTATTGGGTGCACGATCGGGACCGCGATCTCGCGGTGAAGCTCGCGCAGGCGCTCTATCGCGCGTACTTCGCGCAGGATCACGACATCTCGAGTCCCGAGGTCACGGCGAGCGTCGCGTCCACCTTCGGGCTCGATCGCGAGGCGGTGCTCGCCGCGCTGGGCGATGCCAGGGTCAAGGACCGGCTCAAGACCGAAGTCGACGCCGCGATCCAGCGCGGTGTGTTCGGCTCGCCCTACATCGTGATCGACGGCGAGCCGTTCTGGGGTGCGGACCGCCTCGACCAGGTCGAGCGCTGGCTCGCCACCGGCGGCTGGTAACCACTCTTCGGAGGTCAGTCATGCGCGAGAAGCTCGAAGCGAAGCTCGCCAACATCGTCGAGCTGGACGTGGATGCCATTGTCAACGCCGCGAATACGACGCTGCTCGGCGGCGGTGGCGTGGATGGTGCGATCCATCGCGCCGCCGGTCCGGAACTGCTGCAGGAATGCCGCGCGATCGGCGGCTGTCCCACCGGGGAGGCGCGCATCACGCGCGGCTATCGCCTGCCCGCGAAATATGTGATCCACACCGTTGGACCGGTATGGCACGGCGGCCGCCAGCGCGAGCCCGAGCTGCTCGCCTCCTGCTACCGCTCGAGCCTCGCCCTCGCGGTCGAGCATGGCGCGAAGACGATCGCGTTTCCGGCGATCAGCTGCGGCGCCTACCGTTATCCGATCGCGGACGCCGTGAGAATTGCCGTGCGCGAGTGCGCGGACGGCCTCGCACGCGCACCGGGCATCGAGAAGGTGATCTTCGCGTGCTTCGACCAGAACATGTTGAAGCACTATCAGGCCGAGCTGGCGAAGCTCTGAGTCATGGCCGTCATCCGCTCGCGCCTGAAGGTAAACGCTCCGGCGTTCGAGGCCGCATCCCGGCAGATGCAGGCGCTCGTGTCGGAGCTGCAGGCGCGGCTCGCAACCGTGCGGGCCGGCGGCGGCGAGCGCGCGCTGGCGAAGCATCGCGCGCGCGGCAAGCTTCCGGTACGGGAGCGCATCGCGGCGCTGCTCGACACCGATGCGCCGTGGCTCGAGCTCTCCCCGCTCGCGGCGTGGGAAGTGTACGAGGACGCGGTGCCGGCCGCCGGCATCGTGACCGGCATCGGGCGCGTCTCGGGACGCGACTGCGTCGTGATCGCAAACGACGCGACCGTGAAGGGCGGCACCTACTACCCGCTCACCGTAAAAAAACATCTGCGGGCGCAGTCGATCGCGCTCGAGAACCGGCTGCCGTGCGTTTATCTCGTGGACTCCGGCGGCGCGTATCTGCCGCTCCAGGACGAAGTCTTTCCCGACCGCGAGCACTTCGGGCGGATTTTCTACAACCAGGCGCAGCTCTCCGCGCGCGGGATACCGCAGCTCGCGGTCGTCATGGGCTCCTGCACGGCGGGCGGCGCCTACGTCCCGGCGATGGCGGACGAAACCATCATCGTGCGCAACGAGGGCACGATCTTTCTCGCCGGCCCCCCGCTCGTCAAGGCCGCGACCGGCGAAACCGTGAGCGCGGAGGAGCTCGGGGGCGCGGACGTCCATACGCGCATCTCCGGCGTGGCCGATCATCTCGCCGCGGATGATCGTCACGCGCTCGAGCTCACGCGGCGCGCGATGGCGCATCTTCCGCAGCTGGCTGCCGTGCTTCACCGGGAGACGCCGCGTCCGCCGGCCTACGATCCGTCCGAGCTCTACGGCGTCATTCCCGAGAATCCGCGTGCGCCGTTCGACGTGCGGGAAATAATCGCGCGCATCGTCGATGCGAGCGAGCTCGACGAATTCAAGGCGCGCTATGGCACCACGCTGGTATGCGGGTTCGCGCACGTCGAAGGTTATCGGGTCGGTATCCTCGCCAACAACGGCGTGCTGTTTTCGGAATCCGCGCTCAAGGCGACCCATTTCATCCAACTCTGCTGCCAGCGCGCGATACCGCTCGTCTTTCTGCAGAACGTGAGCGGCTTCATGGTGGGTTCCAGGTACGAAGCGGGCGGCATCGCGAAGGACGGCGCGAAGATGGTGACCGCGGTCGCGTGCGCCGAGGTGCCGAAATTCACGGTGATCATCGGCGGCAGCTTCGGCGCCGGCAACTACGGCATGTGCGGGCGCGCGTTTGCGCCGCGCCTGCTTTGGAGCTGGCCCAACGCTCGCATCGCCGTGATGGGCGGCGAGCAGGCTGCGAACGTGCTCGCGCAAGTGAAGCGCGAAGCGCTCGAGGAACGCGGCGTAACGTGGAGTGCGGAGGAAGAAACGGCGTTCAAGGCACCGCTCCTCGAGCAGTACGCAAGGCAATCGAGCGCGTGGTACGCGAGCGCGCGACTGTGGGATGACGGCATCATCGATCCCGTCGCTACACGCCGCGCGATCGCGCACGGGCTTGCGGTGAGCGCGCACGCGCCGATCGCGAAGACCGCGTTCGGCGTCTTCAGGATGTAGCTTGGCGGCACGTATAATGCGACCGGGTCGATCCGCAAGCGAGCGCATGAGCGAAAAACTCCTCCTCCACATCGATGATCGCGGCAACGCGACCGTGACGCTCAACCGTCCGGAGGTGCACAACGCCTTCGATCCCGAGCTCGTGGACGCACTGACGACGGCGCTCGACAGGCTCGAGCGTGACGACCGCGTGCGGGCGGTGGTGCTGCGCGGCGCAGGCCGGAGCTTCTGCGCCGGCGCCGACATCGAGGAGATGCGGAAAAGCGCGACCTACTCCCCCGAGCAGAACTTCGACATCGCCCGGCGCTCCGCGCGCATGTTCCACGCGCTCTGCACGCTCGGCAAGCCGACGATCGCATGCGTGCACGGCGCGGCGCGCGGCGGTGGCTGCGGGCTCGTCGCCGCCTGCGACATCGCACTCGCCGCCCGCGAGGCGACGTTCCGCTTCTCCGAAGTGAAGATCGGCGTCATCCCCGCGATGATCAGCCCCTACGTGATTGCCGCGATCGGAGAGCGCATGGCGCATCGCTACCTGCTGACCGGCGAGGAATTCGACGCGGCGGAAGCGCGCCGCATCGGCCTCGTTCACGAGGTCGTCGCGGCTGATGCGTTGGAGCAGAAACTCGCTGATGTTCTCGCGCAGCTCCATACGAGCGGGCCCAACGCGGTGCGCGCGATCAAGGCGCTCATTCCCCTGAGCGCGCACGCGTCGATCGGCGAAGGGATCGTCGAGGAAACGGCGCGGCGCATCGCGGCGATTCGGGCAACCCCGGAGGCGCAGGAAGGCCTGTCCGCGTTTCTTGAAAAGCGCAAGCCCGCGTGGATCACGAACAAGTCCGGGACGAGCACATGAATCTGCCCCGCAGCGTCAAGATCGTCGAGGTCGGGCCGCGCGACGGCCTGCAGAACGAAGCGATGCCGGTGCCCGCCGCGGTCAAGATCGAACTCATCCATAAACTGCAGGACGCCGGTCTCCGCGTGATCGAAGCGACCGCCTTTGTTTCTCCCAAGTGGGTGCCGCAGATGGCGGACAGCGCGGAGGTGATGGCCGGCATCCGGCGCCGGCCGGATGTCTCGTATCCGGTGCTGGTGCCCAACATGAAGGGACTCGAGGGCGCGATCAAGGCGGGCGCGCAGGAAGTCGTCGTGTTCGGCGCGGCGACCGAGACTTTTTCCCGCCGCAACACCAACTGCTCGATCGCGGAAGGCCTCGCGCGCTTTTCCGAAGTGTGCAAGGCGGCGCTCGCAGCCGGCCTCAAAGTGCGCGGCGACATCTCGGTGTGCCTGGGTTGCCCGTACGAAGGCAAGGTTGAGCCCGAAGCCGTGGTGCGGGTCGCACGCGAGCTCGATGCCATGGGATGCTACGAGATCACCATTGCCGACACCATCGGCGTCGGGACGGCGGGCGAGACGCGCGCGGTCTTCGAAGCGGTGATGAAGTATATCGCCCCGCAGCGGCTCGCCGGGCACTTCCACGACACCTACGGCCAGGCGCTCGCCAACATCTACGCCGCGCTTCAATGCGGGGTGGCGACCTACGACAGCTCGGTCGCGGGGTTGGGCGGCTGCCCGTATGCCAAGGGGGCGACCGGCAACGTCGCCACCGAAGATGTGGTGTATCTCATGAACGGCCTCGGCGTCGCGACCGGCATCGATCTCGACCGCCTCGTCGCGGCGGGCGAGTACATCTGCGGCGTGCTCGGACGCCCCACGCATTCGCGCGCGGCCCGCGCGCTGCTGGCAAAGCGCCAGGCCGCGTGATTTTTCCCAAGTCCGATGTCGATTCCGGAGTCTCCATGCCGTTGACGACCAGCGCCCCGCGCAAGCTCATGCACACCCGCACCATCGAATGCCGCGGCTACGAGCGTGAGGACGGCTTGTGGGATATCGAAGCGCATCTCGTCGATACCAAGACCTATGTCCATACGCGCCGCCAGGGCGGACGCGAGCGACAGCCCGGGGAGCCGGTGCACAACATGTGGCTCAGGCTCACCATCGACCTCGACATGAGGATCCACGACGCGGAAGCCGTGACGGACGATGGGCCCTACCCGCACTGCGGCGACATCGCGCCCAACTTCAAGACGTTGATCGGGGTCACGATCGGGCCCGGATGGCGGCGCAAAACGCTGGAGCTGCTGGGCGGCACGCGCGGCTGCACCCATCTCGTCGAGCTGCTGGGCCCGCTCGGCACCACGGCGTTTCAGGCGACGGGCCGGGCGCGCGAGGCCCGCATCGCAGCATCACCCGTCCCGCGCAAGCCCTACCAGCTCAACGCCTGCCACGTCTACAAGGACGACTCGGAAGCGGTGCGCGAACGCTGGCCGCAGTTCTACACCGGAAAGAAATAGGACGAAACGCGACCCTGCCGGAGCCTCACTCCATCTGCCACTCGTGGCCGCACTTGCGGCAGCGGACCGTGAGTGCACCTGCGCTGTGCGCCTCGCCGCGCACCACTTCGAGGATGCCGTAGGTCGTGCATGCGCTGCAGGTCGAGCGCTCGGCCGCGCGCACGGCACGCCCGAGCAGCGCCTGGTAGCGGTGGAACGACCAACCGCAGAGCACGATGCCGCCGGCGATCAACGCCAGCATGTAGAGCCGGGTCGAACTCTGCGCCGCACCGTTGTAGCCTTCCAGTCCCGCGATGATGACGATCAGGCTCAGGAAAGCCGTGACGAAATACACATGGCTTTCAATGAGCTGACGCTCGTACCAGCGCTTGAAACCGACGCGCCGGATGCCTTCGGCAAGATCGACCATGAGACTCATCCTTCCCGGGATGCGGCCCGTGCGCGGCGCACATACGCCCACCTCGCCAACGGCGCGAGGGCACCGAATATTCCAATGCTGGCGAACGCAAGCCCCCAGGCGGTGAGGCTGCGATTGCCGCCCGCGAGATCGAGCACCGCCCCGAACACGAGGGGCGCGAGAAACGCCACGCTGAATCCGGAAAACGAGTAGACCGCCATCGTCGCACCGCGTTCATCGGGATGCGCCGAAGCGATCGCCCCCGAGGTCAGTGCGGCCGAGTCGCCCAGCATGAGCCCATAGTGTATGCACATGAGCACGAACACGAGGATCCACGGCAGCGCCGCGGTATAGCCCAGCACGCATGCCATCAGGCCTGACGCGGTCATGAAGGTAAAAATGACGCGGGTGCGGCCGAAGCGGATCGCGAGCTCGTTGCCGGTCACGCTCATGATCGGCCCGAGCAGATTGATCACGGCCGCGAGCGTCGCGGCGCTGAACAGCATCGGCGCGTCCGGCGGCTGCAGCGATGCGCAGTAGACGAGGAACGCCACCATCCACGCACGCTGACCGAAAAGCTCGTAGTTGTGCGCCGAGTAGCCGACGATGTACGTCAGGGTACGGCGATTGCGCAGCGCCGGTCGGAAGTCGAGCAGCGCGGGGACCGGCGCCCCGGACGTGCGGGTGCGGCCTGGCGGCATGCCCAGGTACACGAGCAGGGCAGCGCACAAGGGGCCGAGCGCCCCGTAAGCAAACGCCCACTTCCAGCCATAGGCCGCGCCGATGAGGCCGCATAGGAAGATCGAGAGGGTCGAGCCGAGCCCGAAGCTCGCGGTGTAGAAGCCGACCGAGCGCGACTGACGCGCCCCTTCGAGATGGTCCGCGAGCATCTTGAGGCCCGGCATGTAGGTTCCGCCGAGCCCCGCGCCGATGAGGAATTGAAAGAGCAACGCGCTCGTGAGTCCGCCCGCGAAGAGCGTGAAGCCCGCCGCGCCGAGCAGCGACAGTGCAGAGGCGAAGAGATAAATACGGCGCGGGTCGTGGCGGTCGGTGAGGCTGGTCAGCACCGGGCTTGCGACCACGTACCCCGCAAAATAGATGCCGCTCACGAGACCGGCTTCCGAATTGGAGAGACCCCACTCGCGCTGGAGCACGGGCAGCAGCGTGGTGTAGGCCGCAAAGCCCGTCATCGACAGCACCTCGGCGGCGCACATGGTGAGCGTGAGCCGCACCGCCGGGTGCGCAGCGCTCAAATCGCACCCGCCTTGCGGAGCAGCGCGTCCACCGCTTCGGCCATGCGCCGATAGCCGCGCGCATTGGGATGGATCGGATCGGACTTCATATCCGCCGCGTAGAGCACGGTCTTCAGCACCTCGCCTTCGTAGGGAACGCCGAACTCGCGCGCAAGTGCGGGATAGAACTCCGGCGGACTGGAAAGCAGCGCGGGCTGCGGCACGCCGATCAGCACCACGGCGATGTCGCGCTCCTTGAGCAGCTTGATCATCGCGCGGAGATTCGCCCCGGCCTCCTCCATGCTGAGCCGCCGCAGCATGTCGTTGCCGCCGCTGCAGAGAACGACCAGCCGCGGGCGATGCGCCTCGATCACCTGCGGCAGACGCTGCAGCGCCTGCGCCGTCACTTCCCCCGGAACGCCGGCGCGCACCACCTTGCGGCCGGTCAACTGCGCGAGCACCGCGGGATAGCTTTCGTGCTCGGCCGCGCCGGTGCCGTAGGTCAGGCTGTCGCCGAAAGCGACGATGACGTCATCGTTCGAGAGCTTCGAGAGCTTCGCGGCCCGCTCGCCGCAGCCGGACGCGACGAGGCACAGCGCGAGCAGTGCCGTGATCAGCAGCCGACGGCGAAGGACCCCCTCCCCTGTTCGCATGTCACTCCCTTTCTTTTCCGCGAAGGTCGCTCAGCACGATGCGCGCGGCGTTGGCACCGGCCGCGCCCGCAATGCCGCCCCCGGGATGCGTGCCGGGGCCGCACAGGTAGAGCCCTGCGATCGGCGTGCGATACGCCGCCCACCCCGGTAGCGGCCGCATCCAGAGCGCCTGATCGAGCGTAAGCTCCGCATGATAAGCCTGACCTTCGGGATAGCCATACCGCGCTTCGAGATCGGGCGGCGCGAGGATGCGCCGTCCGGCGACGAGCGCGGCGAATCCCGGGACCGCCCGATTCAGCGCGCCCACCACGGCGTCGCCGAGGCGGATGCGCTCACTGTCGCCCCAGTGTGCGTTCGCCAAGGTATGGGGTGCGTACTGGACGTGGGCGCTCACGCGATGCTGCGATTCCGAGGTGAATGCGCGCGCCTCGACGTAGGGCTCTGTCGAAACGCGGCCGTACTTGGCTTCGTCATACGCGCGCTCGAGATGATCAAGCGAGGGCGCAATCGCGATCGTCGTGAATCCGGGCGCGCGCTCGAGTGCGAGTTCCACCCGCGCCACGACACCGCGCGCCCGAACATGGCGCGCGGCGCGCGTGAACTCCGGATCGAGCCAGCCGGGATCGAGCCATTGGAGCAGCGTTTTCCGCGGATCCGCGCCGGACAAGACGCAGTCGGTTGCGATCTGCTCTCCGCCTGCGAGCCCGACGCTCGCGATGTGCCCGTCACGCACGCCGATGCGCGACACCTTCGAGTCGCGACGGACTTCAATTCCGGGCCGCTTCGTAAGCAACGTGTGAACGTTCGAGCGCAGCGGCCGCAACACGCCGGGCGCGTTGCCGACGTGATGATGCAACAGGCGAAACGCGGTCCCGCCGGAGCGCGGGCCCTGGCACAGGTGAATCACACCGGCGGCCGCGAGCACGCCTTTCAGCGCATCGCTCTCGAACCAGTCGTCGAGCAGATCCGCGACCGACATGGCCGCGAGCCGCAGGAAGGCCTCCATGCGCCTGCGCCCGAGCCGTCGGACATCGAGCGCGAGGCCGGCGATCCGCGCAAGCTCGCGCCAGTCGCGGCTCAGGAGATCGGGGGGCGGCGCGGTGTAGAGCTTCGCGAGGACCCGCGCGAGTCGCGCCATCCGATCGCAAAAGTCCGGCCAGCGCGCGGCGTCGCGCGCGCTCAAACGGCGTATCGCATCGGCCGCGCGTGCCGGGTCGCGCGCAAGATCCAGCCGTCCGCCGTCCGGAAGCACGACGCTGATCCATGGGTCGGGTTGCTCGATCTCGAACGCGCCCGAAGCGTCGCTGCCGAGCCCGAGCTCGTGCACGATGCCTGGCGGTGTCCAGCCGGGGGCCAGTCCGGCATCGTGTTCATGCTGCTCGAGGACGACCACACGGGACCCGGCGCGCGCGAAATAATGCGCGGCGACGAGAGCATCCACATCGCTGCCGATGACGACGATCGGTCGGCTCATGCCGCACGATCCTTGAGGATGGCGAGCGCGGCGAGGCGCCCCGACGCGCCCATGACGCCGCCTCCGGGATGCGTGCCCGACCCGCACTGGTAGAGGCCGTGCAGCGGCGTGCGATAGCGCGCCCATTGCGGCACCGGCCGCAAAAAAAACATCTGCTGCAGCGTAAGCTCGCCCTGGAAGATGTTGCCTTCGCTCAAGCCCACGATGCGCTCGATATCGGCCGGCGTGATCACCTGCCGATGCAGGATCGCGGACTTGAGATTGGGCGCATATTCGCAAAGCGTGTCGATCACCGCGTCGCCGAATGCCTCGCGCCGCGCGTCGGTCCAGCCGCCGTTGACACGATACGGCGCGTACTGCGCGAAGATCGACATCACATGCTTCCCCGGCGGCGCCATCTCCGGATCGATCATGGACGGGATCACGATGTCGAGATACGGGCGGCGCGAGAATTCACCGTACTTGGCTTCGTCGTAGGCGCGCTCGAGGTACTCGACGCTGGGGCTGATCGAAATCGCGCCGCGCAGGTGCGGCCCGACACCGGGAAGACAGGTGAAGTGTGGCGGCTCGCTCAGCGCGAGATTCACTTTCCCCGACGCACCGCGGAAGCGATAGCGTTCGATCTCTTCCACGAACTCCCGCGGCAGATGGTCGCGCCCCACGAGGCCGAGAAAAGTGCGCCGCGGATCCGCGCCCGACACGATCAGCTTCGTCGCGATCTCTTCTCCGCTCTCGAGCACCACCTTGCGCGCGCGCCCGTTCGCGACCTCGATGCGCGCGACCGGCGCGCCGGTCCGGATTGCGACTCCTGCAGCGCGCGCCGCGCCGGCAATCGCCGCGCTCACCGAGCCGTTGCCGCCCTTGGCGAATCCCCACGCGCGGAACACGCCGTCGATCTCGCCCATGTAGTGATGGAGCAGCACGTACGCGGTGCCCGGCGAGCGCGGCCCGAGCATCGTGCCGATGATGCCGCTCGCCGACTTGGTCGCTTTCAGCGCCTCGGTCTCGAACCACTCGTCGAGGTAGTCCGCCGAACTCATCGTGAGGAGCTTCCACAGCGCGTGATACTTCTCCCGACCGAGTGAGCGGAAATAGCGCAGGAGCTTCGCGACCCCGATGAGATCCGCAGGCGCGAGCGAGGCCGGATCCGGCGCCGGCATGCCGAGGAAGGGCTTCACCGCGCGCGCCATCTCGTGCATGAGCCGGCCGAACTCGTCGTAGGCTTCCGCGTCGCGCAGCGAGTGGCGCGCGAGCTCGCGGTGATTCTGATCGTGGTCGTTCCACTGCGCGAGGTAGTCGCCGTTCGGCAGCGGCGTGAGCGTGCTTTCGAGGGGCAGGATGTGCAGCCCGTGGCGCGCGAGCTCGAGATCGCGCACGATCTCCGGACGCAGCAGGCTCACGACGTAGGAGAACATCGAAAACCGGAATCCCGGGAACACTTCCTCCGTGACCGCCGCCCCGCCGATCCTTTCCCGGCGCTCGAGCACGAGCACGCGCCGCCCGGCGCGCGCGAGATACGCCGCGCAGACCAGCCCGTTGTGGCCGCCGCCGATCACGATGACGTCGCAGAAGGCGGCCATGCTATGCGCGCTTGCGCTCGGGATTGAAGAACGGCTTCTTCACCACGCGCGCGAGCGCGCGGCGCCGGCGGTGCTCGACGGTGATTTCCATTTCGAGCGTCGTCCCGGGCTCAGCGCAACGCGTGCCGACGTGCGCGAGCGCGATGTACTTCTTGAGCAGCGGCGACCACGTCCCGCTCGTCGCGTAGCCGACCTGATTTCCGCCCGCGTAGAGCGGCACGCTCGTCCGCCACGCCGCATGCGGCAGCTGCGGCGCAAGTCCCACCCCGGCGTAGAGCCGCTCGAGCGCATTCCAGTCCACTTCGATGCCGACCAACCGCCACTGCGGGCCTTGCGCGGCCTCTTCCGCAAGCGCCGGCTTGCCGACGAAGTGTTCCTTCCCGAGATTGACCGCCCATCCGAGATCGAGCTCGAACGGCGAAGAGGTCTGCGACGCGATCAGCGCCTTGCGCGCGGGGACGTAGTCCACATCGATCAGCATGAGCCCGGCTTCGATGCGCGCCACATCGAGCGCAAGCATGCCCGCGGGCGTGAGACCGTAATCGGCACCCGCCGCGATCAACGCATCCCACAGCGGCAGGGCGTCTTCGGCGCGGCCCCACAGCTCATAGCCCAGGTCGCCGGTGTAACCCGTGCGCGTCACGGTCACCGGAATGCCCCTCAATCGGGCGGCGGCGAGACCGAAGTACTTGAGGCGCCCGAGATCGACATCCGCGATGCCCTGCAGGATCGCGCGCGCGGCCGGCCCCTGCACGGCGAGCGCCGCCAGCGATTCGGAGACGTCTTCGATCTGCACGTCGAGACGGTGCGCGTTCTCCTCGAGCCAGCGCAGATGCGGCTCCGCGGACGTCATGCGAAAGAGCTCGTGGTCGAGCCGCGCGATCGTGCCGTCGTCGAGCACCTTGCCGCGCGCATCGCACCACGGCGTGTAAATGACCTGACCCACCTGCGTGCGGGCCACATCGCGTGTCACGGTGCGATCGAGCAGGCGCGCCGCATCGCGGCCGCGCACGAGGTACTTGTAGAGCGGCGAGATGTCGAAGAGCGCCGCTGCACTCCGGATCGCGTGGTACTCGCGCTCGTGCGTCAACTCGTAGGCGCTCGCGACGACGTACCCCGCCCAGCGGCGCCAGGCATGGCCCCGGCAGAGCGCTGCGGTTCGCGGGTGGAAGGGCGTGATCTTGAGCATCCGGGCCAACGGAAGCGGCGGCGATCGCGTCGCAGCCGGCATTATCCGCGTACCGCCGCGCGATTGCCATGCCGGGAACCGGTCGCGATGGCCGCATACTCCAAGCGTTATGCCCCGCCTGCCCGGCTACGCCCCTCGACACATCGTGCTCGCCTCGCTTGCGCTTCTGATCGGCGCATGCGCAACCGTGTCGACGCGGGTCGTACCGCTCGCGGCCGACGCGAAGTTCGCGCCCACACAACACGTCGACATCCTGTTCGAAAAACCGCAGCGTGCTCATCGGGAAATCGCGCTGCTCGAATCGCGCGGGATGACAGGTGACACCGAAGTGCAGCTCTGGGAGGATGCGCGAGAGAAGGCCCGGGCGCTTGGTGCGGACGCGCTCGTCCGGCTCGAGCTCGAGCGGACGTACCACCCGCCCATCGTCTACTACGACCCGTTCCTCTCCCCGTACTATCCGTGGCTCTATCCTCACGCGCACTTCTATCCCGGTCCGTTTCCGGATTATCGCGTGATCCCGGGCGGCATCGAGTACACGCTGAAAACGATGGCGATCAAGTACGAGCCGGCAAAGGAAAAGGAAGCAGGAAAGGCAGAATAGGATTGGCGCGCCCGGCGGGAGTCGAACCCACGACCTTCGGCTTCGGAGACCGACACTCTATCCAACTGAGCTACGGGCGCGTGGCGTGCGGCAATTCTACCACGCGGCGCTATGGCTCACGAATCAAGGTTTTACCGTGCAATCCCTTGCCGCTATAATGGGCGCCTTTTTTACGCGCGGGATTCACGATGAGCGAGGAGAAGGAGATACACGTCGAGGACCATTCGTCGCCGATCAGGACGCCGAAGCAGCTCATCATCGTCGTGGTTCTCGCATTCGCGGTGCCCGTCGTGGTGATTTCCCTGATCGCGCATCTCGCCACGCTGAGCGTCGATTCCGCGGCGACCAACCCCGGCATGTCGGAAGAGGCGATCGCAAAACGCCTCAAGCCCGTCGGCGACGTGGTGATGATGAGCGAAGAGGAGCGCAAGGCGCGCGCGGCAGCGGCGAAGGCGGCGCCTCCCCCCGCACCCAAGCCCGAAGCGGTGACCCAGGCCGCCGCGCCGGCGCAAAAGAGTGCCGCGTCAGACGCCGGCAAGGGTAAGTCGGTCTACGACAGCACTTGCGCCGCGTGTCACACCGCGGGTGTGGCCGGCGCGCCGAAGACGGGCGACAAGGGTGCGTGGGCGACGCGCATCAAAGCCGGCATGGAGGCGCTCTATACCACCGCGCTCAAGGGCAAGGGAGCCATGCCGCCCAAGGGCGGGAATCCGGGCCTCGCGGATGGCGACGTCAAGGCGGCCGTGGATTACATGGTCGGCCAGTCGAAGTAACGCCCGTCGCAGCGAGGAAAGGCGCAGCGCGACTGGGCCTTTTTCGTCCGCGGCACTGACGATGCCTCCAGCATGAGCACTTACGTCATCGGCGACGTGCAGGGTTGCTACGATCAACTGCTGCGGTTGCTCGAAGCTATTCGCTACGACGATGCACGCGATAAACTATGGTTCGTCGGGGATCTCGTGAACCGCGGGCCGCAGTCGGCGAGCGTCGTGCGCCTCGTGAAGTCGCTCGGCGCCAGGGCGGTGACCGTGCTCGGAAATCACGATCTCGCGCTCCTGGTCGTGGCGGAGGGCATCCGGCGCCCGCATGCCTCGGATACGTTCGGTGACATCCTCGGCGCGCCGGATCGCGACGAGCTCCTCCACTGGCTGCGCCACCGCAACATGATGCACTCCGACGGCCGTCACGCGATGGTGCACGCGGGATTGCTGCCGCAGTGGAGCGTGAACGCCGCGCTTGCGCTCGGTGCGGAGGTGGAACAGGCGCTGCGCGCAGACGGGTATCGCGAATTCCTCGAGCATATGTACGGCAACCATCCGGACCGCTGGGATGACGACTTGCGCGGCTGCGATCGGCTGCGCGTCATCACCAACGCCATGACGCGGCTGCGGCTGTGCACGCCGGACGGCGCGATGGACTTCTCGCACAAGCTGGGGCTCGCGAACGCTCCACGCGGATATCTACCGTGGTACGACGTGCCGCAGCGCGCGAGCCGGGGAACCCTGGTCGTGTTCGGTCACTGGGCCGCCTTGGGATTGCTCGTGCGTGAGGACGTGATCGCGGTCGACACGGGGTGCGTGTGGGGACGAAGCTTGAGCGCGCTCCGACTCGAAGACCGCCGCATCGTACAGTGCGACTGCAGCGAAATGGCCGGCAAGGCGCGCGAAGACTGATTCGCACCACCCGCCCGCACCGCGGGCACCGTTCTCATCAGAGGGGAAGACCACCCGGGCACTGCGCGCGATCCGTCCTCGTCCGAGGAGGGGATTGCTACCAGAGGGTGGTCCCGAACTCTTCTTTGAAGCGCTCCGCGATTTCGTCGCGGGTGAAGCGGTGATTCTGGCCTCCGCGCGCGGCGATCTTGATCGCTCCCAGCAACGAGGCGAGCCGCCCGGTCAGCGGCCAGTCGAGACCCGCAGCGATGCCATAGAGCAGCCCGGCGCGATACGCGTCGCCGCACCCGGTGGGATCCACCACCTTCTCCGCTGTCACGCCCGGGATCTCGATTTCGCCCGCCGCCGTGTGGATCACCGATCCGCGCGCGCCGAGCGTCACGATGAACGCCTTCACCTGCTTCGCGAGCTGATCCAGCGTGGCTCCGGTGCGCTCCTGGAGGAGCCGCGCCTCGTAGTCGTTGACCGTCACGTAATCCGCCATGCGGACGAACTCGAGCAGTTCCTCGCCGCGAAACATCGGCAGCCCCTGCCCGGGATCGAAGACGAACGGGATGCCGGCGGCGTAGAACTCCTGCGCGTGCTGCAGCATGCCGTCGCGGCCGTCGGGCGCCACGATGCCGAGCGTGATTCCCCGCGCCTCGTATACGTGATTTTCGTGCGAATGATTCATCGCCCCGGGATGGAAAGCGGTGATCTGGTTGTCGTCCAGGTCGGTCGTGATGAACGCCTGTGCCGTGTAGGTGCCCGCGATCCGGCGCACGTGCTGCTGCGAGAGCTGCAGGTCCTCGAGCCGGCGCGCGTACGGCTCGCAGTCGTCGCCCACCGTCGCCATGACGAGCGGCTCGCCGCCGAGCATTGAAAGCGTGTACGCGATGTTGCCTGCGCAGCCGCCGAATTCGCGGCGCATGTCGGGCACGAGAAACGCGACATTGAGGATGTGCAGTTGATCCGGAAGGATGTGATTCCGGAAACGGTCGCGGAACACCATTATGGTGTCATAGGCGATCGAGCCGCAGATCAGCGTGCGCATGAGGGTGGGAAAGAAAGCGGTGTAAGATTATAGCCGCTCGCCGCCGGGATGCGTCCCCGCTTCCGGCCTCTCAGGTATGCCTGCCAAGGAGATCTTCGATGCTGAAGGAGTTCAGGGAATTCGCGCTGCGCGGCAATGTCGTCGATATGGCGGTCGGCATCATCATCGGCGCGGCGTTCGGCAAGATCGTCGACTCGCTGGTGAAGGATGTCATCATGCCGCCGGTCGGGCTGCTCCTCGGCAAAGTCGACTTCTCCAATCTCTTCATCGTGCTCAGGCAGGGCACTGCGCCCGGCCCGTATCTCACCGTGGACGCCGCGCAGAAAGCCGGTGCGGTCACGTTCAACTACGGCGTCTTCCTGAACAACGTCGTCGGCTTCATCATCGTCGCGTTCGCGGTGTTCATTCTGATCCGTGCGATCAACCGCCTGCGCCGCAAGGAAGAGGAGAAGCCGGCCGCGCCGCCTGCGCCGCCGGAGGAAATCGCGCTGCTGCGCGAAATCCGCGATGCACTGAAACGCTGAGGGCGGCGCTACGCCGGCCGCCAGGCGAGATCGAGATCGCGTGCGGCCTTGACCTCGTCGAGCCGGCGCACCGGCGTCGTGTGGGGCGCCGCCTTGACGAGCTGTGGGTCGTCGTGCGCCTCCGCGAGGATTTCCTTCATCGCCGCGACGAACGCGTCGAGCGTTTCCTTCGACTCGGTCTCGGTTGGTTCGATCAGCAGGCATTCGGGCACGAGCAGCGGAAAGTAACTCGTCGGCGCGTGGAATCCCTTGTCGAGCAGCCGCTTCGCGACGTCCATCGCCGAGACGCCCGTCTGCTCCTTGAGCCGCTTCAGCGTAATGATGAACTCGTGGCTCGCGCGCCGCGTCGGATACGCCACCTCGAACCCGGCGCGCTTGAGCTCGACCATCAGGTAATTGGCGTTGAGCGTCGCGAAATCCGCCACGCGCCGCATGCCCTCCGCCCCGAGCAGGCGCGCGTACACGTACGCCCGCAGCAGCACGCCGGCATTGCCCAGTTGTGCGGCGAGGCGCCCGATGGAAAGCGGCCTCTCACGCTCCCCGAGCAGACGATACGCGGCGCCCTCGCGATCGACAACAGGAAGCGGCAGAAAAGGCGCGAGCCGCGCTGTCACGCCGACCGGACCCGCGCCGGGGCCGCCGCCGCCGTGCGGCGTCGAAAATGTCTTGTGCAGATTGATGTGAATCGCGTCGAACCCCATGTCGGCGGGCTGCGCGCGCCCGAGGATTGCATTGAGGTTCGCGCCATCGTAATAGAGCAGTCCGCCCGCGCCATGTACGATGCGTGAGATTTCGAGGATGCTTCTTTCGAAGACACCGAGCGTGGAAGGATTGGTGAGCATGAGCCCGGCGGTGTGCGGGCCGACGGCCGCCTCGAGCGCTGCCAGATCGACGTTGCCTTCCGCGTCGGTCGGAATCTCGCGCACCGCGTAGCCGCACATCACCGCAGTCGCCGGGTTGGTGCCATGCGCCGCATCCGGAACGAGGATCTCGCGCCGCGCCGCATCCCCGCGCGTCTCGTGCCAGGCGCGGATCATCGCCACGCCCGCGAACTCGCCCTGCGCGCCGGCCATGGGCGCGAGACTCACCGCTGCCATGCCGGTCACTTCCTTCAGCATCTCCTGCAGCTCGTACAGGCAGGCGAGAAACCCCTGCCCGGTATCGTCCGGGGCCGCCGGATGGCGCGCGAGAAACTGCGGCAGCATGGCGGCCGCGTTGCAGGCGCGCGGGTTGTACTTCATGGTGCACGAGCCGAGCGGATAGAAATGCGTGTCGATCGCGTAATTCTTCTGGGACAGCGTGGTGTAGTGGCGCACCGCGTCCAGCTCGGACACTTCGGGAAGACGCGGCCTGTCGCGACGCAGGAAACGCTCGGGAATCGCGCTCCTGAGATCGGTGCGCTGCGGTGCCTGGCCCGCATTCCGCCGGCCGGGCCGCGAACGCTCGAAGATCAGCATGGCTGAGCAGGCGCCGCGCGCAGCGGCGCCGAAGTGCGGATCACCGTCGCGGCACGGCTATTTGAGAGCGGCGAGCGCCGCGTCGTAGTCCGGCTCGTTCTTGATTTCGGGCACGAGCTCACAATGCAGCACGCGGTTGCCCTCGTCGAGCACGACGACGGCACGGGCGGTTAGGCCTTTGAGCGGACCGTCGGTGATATCGACGCCGTACCGCGCGTGGAAATCGCGACTGCGCACGGTGGACAGCGTCACCACGTTGCTGATGCCCTCCGCACCGCAGAAGCGGTTCATCGCGAAAGGCAGGTCCGCCGAGATCACCAGCACCACCGTGTTGGACAGCGCGCTCGCGCGCTCGTTGAAGATGCGCGTCGACTTCGCGCACACCGGCGTGTCGAGGCTCGGCACGATGTTGAGGACCTTGCGTTTGCCCGCGAAGTCCTTGAGACCCACGTCCTTCAGGTCCTTGCTCGTGAGCGAAAAGTCGGGCGCGACTTCACCTTTGGCCGGGAATTTTCCGGCGACCGTGACGGGATTACCGCCGAGTGTGACGTTTGCCATGCCGTTATGCACCTCCATGGTTGAAGGGGTGTTGATTGCACATGGCGCCGGCCGATAGTTCCCGCCGATAACGCGCGCCATGGCATCGGAATAACGCTTCAAGTCCTGCGCGGTCTTCGTTTCCGTCGCGCAGACGAGCAACGACGCTCCGAGCTCCGGATAGTCCTGCGCCAGATCGAGCCCGCCCAGTATGCTCTCCGCCTTGAGCGCCCGCAACAGCGGCCCCACGGGCGTTTTCAGCCGCACCACGAACTCGTGAAAGTACGGCGTATCGAACGCGCCCTCGACGCCGTCGATCGCGGTCAGCAGATCGCGGAGATCGAGGGCGTTGCTGTGACACGTACGCGCGACCCGGGCGAGACCCGCGGGACCAAGCAGCGCCATGTAGATGGTCGCCGCGGTCACCATGAGTCCCTGGTTGGTGCAGATGTTCGACGTCGCCTTGGAGCGCCGGATGTGCTGCTCGCGCGCCTGCAGCGTGAGCGTGTAGCCGCGCCGCCCTTGCCCGTCCACCGTCGCGCCGACCAGCCGCCCCGGCATCTGTCTCACGAGCGCCTTGCGGCACGCCATGAAGCCGAAGTACGGCCCGCCGCTCGCGAGCGGCACGCCGAGCGGCTGCCCTTCACCGACCGCGATGTCGGCGCCGCCACCGCCCCACTCTCCCGGCGGCCTCAGTACGGCGAGCGCCACCGGATTCACCGCCGCGATCGCCATGATGCCGCGCGCATGGGCCCATTCGATCAGCTCGTCCACCGGCTCGAGCACGCCGAAGTAATTGGGCTGCGGCACGACCAGCGCCGCGAACCCGCCGCCGTCGAAACGCTCGAGCGCGGCGAGCGAAGTATGTCCGGCCGCCATGTCGTAATCGACTTCGACGAGCTCGATGCCCTGATTGCGCGTGATCGTCCGCGCGACCTTGCGCCAGACGGGATTGAGCGTGCGCGGTGCGAGAACGCGCCGTGCTCCTTTGTGCGCGCGCACCGCCATGAGCACCGCTTCCGCGAGCGCAGAAGCGCCGTCGTAGAGGCTCGCGTTGGCCACATCGAGCGCGAGCAGCGAAGCCATCATCGTCTGGTACTCATAGAGCACTTGCAGCGTGCCCTGGCTCGCCTCGGCCTGATACGGAGTGTACGAGGTGTAGAACTCGCCGCGTGTCGCGAGCTACCACACCGCGGCCGGTATGTGGTGCTCGTAGGCACCGGCCCCGATGAAATTGAGATAGGTGCCGTCGCGCTCCGCCCACTCGCGCATGAGCCGCATCACCTCCATCTCGCTTGCGCCGGCGGGAAGCCTCAGCGCCGCGGAGGTCCGCAGTGCGGGCGGAATCTCGTCGAAGAGCGCGTCGATCGACGCCACACCGATCGCGGCGAGCATCGCCCGGACGTCTTCCTCGGTGTGCGGAATGAACGGCATAAGCGGGGGACTCAGTGCTTTTCCGCCTCCGCCAGCGCCTGATAGGCGGTCGCATCGAGCAGCGCCGAGAGCTCGGACGGATCGTCGGGCTTGAGCCGGAACATCCAGGCGCCATACGGATCCTTGTTCACCTTCTCCGGCGCGTCGGCGAGCTCCGCGTTCGCGGCCACGACTTCTCCTGCGATCGGCGCGTAGATGTCGGCGGCCGCCTTCACCGACTCGATCACCCCGCACTCCTCGCCCTGCTTCAACTTGCGCCCGACGGCGGGATTCTCGATGAACACCACGTCGCCCAGCATCTCCTGCGCATGAAACGTGATGCCGATCGCCACCGTGCCGTCCGCTTCCTGGCGCGCCCATTCGTGGCTGCGCGTGTATTTGAGGTCCTTGGGTGTGGTCATCGCTTCCTCGTGGTTGTTCGAGCTACGGGCTCACCCGGATTTTCCCATAGCGCACGAACGGCGGCTTCACCACCCGCGCCGGGATCCACCGGTCGCGCACGCCGACATCCACGCGCTCTTCCGGCGCCACCGCCGGCGGCAATCGCGCAAGCGCGACCGAGCACGCGAGCGTCGGAGCAAAGCCGCCGCTCGTCACGATTCCGTCCCCGGCGGGCGAGCGAACCGGCTGCCCGGCGCGCATGACACCGCGCTCGCCAAGAACGAGCCCGAGGAGCCGCCAGCGCACCGGCCGCGCACCGAGCGCCGCCCGGCCGACGAAATCCCGACCGGGCGCGACATCGACGGTCCAGCCGAGACCCGCCTCGAGCGGCGTGACCGTTTCGTCCATGTCCTGTCCGTACAGGTTCATGCCCGCTTCGAGGCGCAGGGTGTCGCGCGCCCCGAGTCCGGCCGGGCTCACGCCTGCCGCGCGCAGTTTCTCCCACACTTCCGCGGCACGCACGTCCTCGACCATGAGCTCGAAGCCGTCTTCTCCGGTGTAGCCCGTGCGCGCGACCAGCGCGTCACCCACTTCGGCGGCCTCGAAAGGCGCCAGCGGCTGGCTGAGGCGGCGAATCTCGGGCAACGCACGCCATGCCTTTTCCCGCGCGTTCGGACCCTGCACGGCGATGAGCGCGAGATCGCGTCGCGCCACGATCTCGGGCGGCCGCGCGCAGTGCGCCCCAATCTCGCGCAGCCAGGCGAGATCCTTCTCCGCGGTGCCGGCGTTGACGACGAGCCGGTAGCGCGTCTCGTCGAGCAAGTACGCGATGAGGTCATCAAGCACGCCGCCGCCGTGATCGAGCAGGCACGAGTAGAGCGCCTTGCCGCGCGTTGCAAGCTTCGCCACGTCGTTCGCAAGCGCGTAGCGGAGGAAATCGCGGGCACCGGCACCGCGGACATCGATCGCGAGCATGTGCGAGACGTCGAACATGCCGGCATCGCGCCGCACCCGGTGGTGCTCTTCGACCTGCGAGCCGTAGTGAAGCGGCATCTCCCAGCCCGCGAACGGCACCATCTTCGCGCCGGCGGCGCGGTGCAAGGCATGGAGCGGTGTCGCGCGCAGCGTCTCGGGCATCGGCTTGCTATCGCTGCGGGACGGGCAGGAGATCGAGGCGGAATCCCGCCGCGCCGAGCTCACCCGTATCGAGCGCGAGCCGGATCGTGATCTCGGCTTTCGCCGGGAAGCCGGCTTTCGCGTCGCGCGCTGGGTCGAGGTATTCGCGCGGCAGGAAGACGCGACGCGCCAGCGTGTGATCGCGCGTGTTGGTGAGCACGAGATCGAGCGCCGGATAGGCGACGACGTAATCGGCGTGATTGCGCAGGGTGGCGGTGAGCTCGATCACGCCCGGACGCGCGGGATCGACGTTCTGCACGTCGGAGGCCTCGATGTTGACGAGCTTCGGCCGTTGCGGCAGCGGCACCTCGCACTCGAGCGCTTCGCACATCGTGAGAAGCAGCGGCCGCAGCGGCGGGTAGTGCGCGGCGAGCTCGCCGCGGTAGAAGTACGTCGCCTGCGCCGTAAGCCCGACGGCGAGGAGTGCACTCCCGAGCGTCCAACCGCGAAGCCCGCGGCGACGCGCGGCCTGCGCCTGCTCGAGGAAGCGCGCGTCCGCACCGATCGGCGGGGTGGCGCTCAAGCCATGATCCGTGCGCATCTCGGCGCGCGTGGCCACACCACCCCCACGCGCGCTCGCGTCCGACGCAGGCGGAGCGATCGGCTCGACACGGAATCCGGCCGGCACCGCCGGCGTTTCGGGGGAACGCGACGTGACGGACTCTGCGAACGAGGTTGCCGCGGACGCTCGAGGGCGTGCGGTCGTCTCGATACGCTCGGCGATCTCGGAGCGTGCTGCATCCGCCGGCGCCCTCTCGGGAAGCGTCGCGAGGTCGCGAAAGCCGTCGAAGATCGTGGCGCAGCGGCCGCAGCGCACGCGCCCCTGGCGCGCCTGGAGCTGCGCGGCGGAGACGCGAAAAAGCGCCGCGCAGGTCGGGCAGCGTGTCACCATGGCCATCGTCTATGCGCCCCCGCGCTTGCACACGCCACCCACGAGCGCCCAGCCCTCGTCGTGCTCGATCCTGTCCATCACGAACTCCGCCGCGTAGGCCGCCCGCACTTCCTCCGCCTGCTCGTCGAGAATGCCGGAGAGCGCGATCCGCCCCCCGGGCGCCGTGAGTCGGGCAAGCAGCGGTGCGAGCACGATGAGCGGATGGGCGAGAATATTGGCAACGACGAGGTCGGCGGGTTCGTCGCCTGCCTCGGCGGCGGCGGCAAACCGCGTCCCGACCTGATTTTGCACAGCGTTGTCGCGGGCGGCAAGCAGCGCCTGCGGGTCGATATCGACGCCGCGGGCGCGCGCCGCACCGAGCTTGAGCGCCGCGATCGCGAGAATGCCCGAGCCACAGCCGAAGTCGAGCACGGTCTCGCCGCCGCGCACGTGGGCGTCCAGCCAGCGCAGACACAGCCGCGTGCTGGCATGGGTGCCGGTGCCGAAGGCAAGGCCGGGGTCGAGAACCACGTTCACCGCCGCGGGGTCCGGTGGCGCGTGCCAGCTCGGGACCACCCACAGCCGCGAGGTGATGCGAAGCGGCGCAAACTCGCGCTGGCTCGCCCGGACCCAGTCCCGATCTTCGATTCGCTGCACTTCGAATGGAATCGCGTGCGGTACGCCGGCGATCGCCCGGGCGCGGGACACGGCGGCATACGGATCCGCGTCGTGGGCAAACAGTGCCTTCACGCGGCGAAGCGTATGCGCGCCGGAAGCTCGCCCGGAAGGCGCGCCCGCGCGCGGTTCAGCCGCCGGCTCGCTGATATCGACCGCCAGCGCACCGACCGCGAGCAGCGCGTCCCCGAAATCCTCCGCGCGCGGAACATCGATGTCCAGCACTACCGCAAGCCACGGCATCGCGTCCGAGGTTACTCTTCCCGCGCCATTTGCGCGAGCTTGCCCTCGAGATAGTGAATGCTGGTGCCGCCGCGCCGGAACGCCGCGTCGTGCAGCAACTCCTGGTGCAGCGGAAGGTTGGTGCGGATGCCTTCGATCGCCGTCTCCGAGAGTGCGATATTGAGCCGCGCGATCGCCTGCTCGCGCGTGTCGCCATAGGCGATGATCTTGCCGAGCAGCGAATCGTAATAGGGCGGGACGAAATAGCCGTTGTAGGCGTGCGTATCGACCCGGATGCCGGGGCCGCCCGGCACGTGCAGGGAGGTGATGCGCCCGGGCGAAGGTGTGAACTTGTAGGGGTCCTCGGCGTTGATGCGGCACTCGATGGCGTGGCCGCGCAGCACGACGTCGCGCTGCCTGAGCGTGAGCTTTTCTCCGGCGGCGATCCGGATCTGGAGCTGCACGATGTCGAGCCCGGTGATCATTTCCGTCACGGGATGCTCGACCTGCAGCCGGGTATTCATCTCGATGAAGTAGAACTCGCCCTCCTCGTACAGGAACTCGAAGGTGCCGGCGCCCGCGTAGCCGATCTTGCGGCAGGCCTCCGCGCAGCGCTCCGCGATGCGGGTACGGGCCCGCGAGGGCAGATGCGGCGCCGGGGCTTCCTCGATGATCTTCTGGTGGCGCCGCTGCATCGAGCAATCGCGGTCGCCGAGATGCAGGGCATTCCTGTGCTTGTCGGCGATCACCTGGACCTCGATGTGGCGCGGATTCTCGAGGAACTTTTCGAGATACACCGCGGGATTGCCGAACGCGGCCTGCGCCTCGGTGCGGGTGGTCTGCACCGCATTGAGCAGCGCGGCTTCGGTGTGCACGACCCGCATGCCGCGTCCACCGCCTCCGCCGGCCGCCTTGACGATGAGCGGATAGCCGATGCTGCGCGCGATGCGCACGATCTCCTTCGGATCCTCGGGCAGCGCTTCGTCGATCCCCGGCACGACCGGCACGCCCGCTTTTTTCATGGCGTTCTTCGCGCTCACCTTGTCGCCCATCATCCGGATCGTCTGCGCGCTCGGGCCGATGAAGACGAATCCGCTCTGCTCCACCCGCTCCGCGAAGTCCGCATTCTCCGAAAGGAAGCCGTAGCCGGGATGAATCGCCTCCGCGTCGGTCACTTCGGCCGCGCTGATGATGGCGGGAATGTTGAGATAGCTCGCGGCGGAGGGCGGCGGCCCGATGCACACCGACTCGTCGGCGAGCCGCACGTACTTGGCGTCGGAGTCGGCCTCCGAATGAACCACGACCGTCTTGATGCCCATCTCGCGGCACGCGCGCTGAATCCGCAGCGCCACCTCGCCGCGATTGGCGATGAGAACCTTGCCGAACATGTCAGCCGACGATCATGAGCGGCTGGCCATATTCCACGGGCTGGCCGTTCTCGACGAGAATCGCCTTGACCACGCCGTCGTACTCCGTTTCGATTTCGTTGAGCAGCTTCATCGCCTCGACGATGCAGACCGTGTCGCCCGCCTTGACCGGCGAGCCGACTTCGACGAACGGCTTGGCCCCGGGTGCGGAGGACCGGTAGAAGGTGCCGACCATGGGCGACTTGATCACCTGACCCTCGGGTGCGGCGGCTTCGGGCGGCGCCGCTTCGGCGGGTGGCGCCGGCGTCATCGGCGCGCCGGGCACGATCGGAGTTGCGGCAGGCATGGCCGGCGTGACGGTCGCGTGGGGAAGCGGCGTGCCGCGGCTGATGCGCACCTTCTCTTCGCCCTCGGTGATTTCGAGTTCCGCGATCCCGGACTGCTGCACGAGATCGATCAGCGTCTTCAGCTTTCTCAGATCCATTCGAACCTCCGCTCACGCCCCGCGCGGACGCTGAAGGGCGTAGGCGAGCGCAATTTCGTAGCCCTTCGCGCCCAGGCCGCTCACTACGCCGACCGCGAGATCGCTGAAGTACGAGCGCTGCCGAAACGGCTCGCGTGCGTACACGTTGGACAGGTGCACCTCGATGAACGGGATGCCGACCGCGGCGAGCGCATCGCGCATCGCGATACTCGTGTGCGTGTACGCAGCCGGGTTGATGATGATGAAGTCGGTCCCGTCGCGCGCCGCCTGCTGGATGCGCGCGACGAGGTCGGCCTCGGAATTGCTCTGAAACGCCACCAAGTCGGCATCGCCGTTACGGGCCTGTTTCCTGAGTCGCGCCTCGATCTCCTCGAGCGGCGTCTCGCCGTAGTGCTGTCGCTCCCGGGTCCCGAGGAGATTCAGATTGGGGCCGTTGATGAGGAGGATGCGAGTGGCGGGTGTCATGGCGCGGCCCAACAAACAAAAAGGGCCAAGATCCTTTCTTTTGATGCGTTATGGCGGCTAGCTTGCCGCAATTAGCCGCACTTTGTCCATAGCAAGGCTCCCGCCGGAGCCTATCGGTGTGCCGACTCGGGCCCGCTTCGTGACGGGCGGTCCGCAGCCAGCCGGAAGATCGCAGGAGATGACGCTATTAGCGCGACGTTTTGGCGTGTTGTCAGAGAAGTGACCGCAGCCGCTGCTCCAGTTCCGTCTCCTTTGCCTTGCCCAGCTCGCTCGCGACGATGCGTCCCTCGCGATCGAAGACGAGGGTGTACGGCAGCGCCCCTACCCGGTTGCCCGCCTGCCGCGTGACCTCGACCATGTCGATGCCGGCCAGCAGGACAGGATAGTTGATGCCGAACTCGCGCGCGAAGTCGGCTACCTTGTCGCGCTGGTCGATCGCGATGCCGACGAATTGGGCGCCGCGCGCGCCGTACTTCGCCTGCAGCTTGACGAAGGCGGGGATTTCCTCGCGGCAGGGCGCGCACCACGTCGCCCAGAAATTCACGATCAGCACTCTGCCGTGCCATTGGCTCATCGCCTGTTCCTGCCCGGCAAGATCGGGCAGCCGCAGCCGCATGACGGCCTCGGCCCCGGAGCTTGCGCCGCTCAGACGCCACCAATGCATGCCGAATCCGGACGCGGCGGCGATCAAGCCCACCGCGGCCAGCAGCAGGATCTGACGGCGCCGGCTCACTGCGCCGCCAGCACGCGGTCGAGGACCGCAGCAAAGCGCTCCGCGGACTGGAACCCGATTACCCGCACGCCGTCGATTTCCCGTCCGTCGCGGTCGAAGAACACGATGCCGGGCGGCCCGAACAGCCGAAAGCGGCGCAGCAGCGCGCCGTGCGCTTGCGTGCCCCGGGTCACGTCCGCCTGCAGCGTCACGAGCCGGTCGAGACGCGCGCGCACCGCCGGATCGCTGAAGGTGTAGCGCTCCATCTCCTTGCACGTCACGCACCAGTCGGCGTAGAAATCGAGCATGACGGGCGTGCCGCGCGCGGCACGCACCGCTTCCTTCAGCGCGGCGAGATCATCGACGCGCTGAAACGCGACCGGAGCGGCTTCGACCGCGCGCGCGCCCATGCGCAGCGCCGAAAGCGGCTGCAGCACGTCGCGGCTGCCGGCGAGCGCCCCGATCAGGTAGGCCGCGCCGGCCAGAAGCGCCACGACGCCGACGCCCTTGCTGAAACGCTCGAACCCGTGCGCGCCGTGGGGCAGAGGGTCGAGGGCGCGCAGGTACATCGCGGTGATGACGAGGAGCACGCCCCACGCCACCATCTGCACGCTGACCGGAATGAGCGGCGAGACGATGTAGATCGCCACGCCGAGCAGCACGACGCCGAAAAAGCGCTTCACCGTCTCCATCCACGGGCCGACCTTCGGCAGCAGCGCGCCGGCCGAAGCCCCCACGACGAGCAGCGGGACGCCCATGCCGAGCGCCATGGCGAAGAGCGCGGTGCCGCCGAGGACGACATCGCGCGTCTGGCTGATGTAGAGCAGGGCGCCCGCGAGCGGCGCCGCCATGCACGGTCCGAGAATGAGCGCCGAGAGGATGCCCATCGAGAATACGCCCATGAAGTGGCCGCCGTGCAGCCGGTTGGTGGTATCGGCGAGACGGCTTTGCAGCGCGACCGGAAGCTGCAGCTCGTAGAAGCCGAACATGGCGAGCGCGAGGGCGACGAAGAGCGCCGCGAACGCGCCCAGCACCCACGGACTCTGCAGCGCCGCGGCAAATACCGCGCCCGAGAGACCCGCCGCGACGCCGGCGGCGGCGTAGGTGAGTGCCATGCCCAGGACATAGGCGAGCGAGAGCAGAAAGCCGTGCGTTTTCGTGAGATGCCCGCCGCGTCCCGCGATGACGCCCGAGAGCACCGGCACCATCGGCAGCACGCATGGCGTGAACGAGAGCAGCAGCCCGAAGCCGAAAAAGCTCGCGATCATGAGCCAGAAGCCGCCGCGGAAGAGTTCCGCGACCCGGTCGTCCTCGCCGCGCGCGGCCGTGCCCGGGGAATCGATGAAGGGTGACGCGCCGGTGCGCTCGGCTACCGCCGCCACGAACGGCGAGCCGGCCTGCGGATCGTAGGCAGCGAACTTGAGCTCGACCTTCTGCTCCTGCGGCACGTAACAGACGCCGACGTCGGCGCAGCCCTGCGAGACCGCCGCCAGCACCAGCCGGGGCACGCTCGCGCCGCTTTCGAGCGGGACGAGGATCCGCACTTCGTCGCGATAGACTTCGACGTCGCCGAAGAACTTGTCGACTTTTCTCTTTCCCGGCGGCAGCTGCGCGGTGCCCAGCCTGAGCTCCGCAGGCTCGACGGCAAAGCGGAATTTGTCGCGATACATGTAGTAGCCGGGCGCGATCTGGTAGCGCACCTCCAGCGCGTCGTGGCGCGCGATGCGCGCGCTCAGGCGGAACGCCTGTTCGGGCTCGAGGAGCTGGGGTTCCGCGGCCCCCGCCGCCGAGGCGAGCACAAGGACGAGGGTGACGGCGTAGCGCATGGAAAGGAGCATCACTTGCCGCCCGTCTCGGCCGCGACCCACTGCAGATACTGAGGCAGGCCGCGCGCGACCGGCAGCGCGATCACTTCCGGAAGCTCGTAGGGGTGGGCGGCGCGGATCGCCGCTTCGACCTGGTCGTAGAGCGCCCCGCGGGTCTTGATGAGCACCGTCACTTCACTTTCGGTCGCGATCTTCCCCTGCCAACGATAGACCGAGGTGATCTCACCCAGCACGTTCACGCAGGCGGCGAGCCGCTGCTCGACGAGCCCGCGCGCGAGCGCGAGCGCCTGGCCGCGGTCCGGCAGGTTCGTGAGCACGATGAGCGTATCCAGAAGACCTCCGGCAAGGAACAATCAAAAGGCTGTGCCGAGCGGGCGCTGCCCCGAAAGAGCGCTCCGATCCACACACCGGCGCCGCACGGCCGCCGGTGGCCGCTGTGATAGACTCCGCACCTTAATCAGCGCCGCGAGCCGCATTGGCGCCGCCGGCAGCGCATATGGCGCCGACGCCACGCGGGCCGACCGTGCAGGACTCTCCGCGGCGATCCTTCGCCCCGCCGCGACCCGCTTCCGGCATCGAGCCGCCCAAGATCGGCAGTCGTCGCATGGGTGGATTTTAGCCCAGCGCGGCTCGCGATACGAACCGCGCCCGAGTACGGACATGCCGCACCGCATTACCATCAAGCCGAGCAATCACAGCTTCAGCGCGGCCGAGGACGAGACGATACTGGAATCGGCGCTGCGCGAAGGCTTCGTCATCGCCTACGGCTGCCGCAACGGCGCATGCGGCACCTGCAAGGGGCGTGTACTGGAAGGGTCGGTGGACTACGGCGTCTACCAGGCGCACGCCCTGCCCGACACCGAAAGGGAGAGCGGGCATGCGCTGTTCTGCCAGGCCCGGCCGTTGAGCGATCTCGTCATCGAATGCCGCGAAATCGGCGCCGTCCGCGACATTCCCATCAGGACGCTGCCGTGCCGGGTGCAGAAAATGGCGCGAGTGGCGCAGGATGTCATGGTGATCCACCTGCGGCTGCCGGCGAGCGAGCGGCTGCAGTTCCTCGCCGGCCAGTACATCGACATCCTGCTGAAGGACGGCCTGCGGCGCAGCTTCTCCATCGCCAACGCGCCGCACGACGATGCGTTCATCGAGCTGCACTTGAGGAATTACGGCGGGCCATTCAGCCAGCACGTCTTCACCCGCATGAAAGAGAAGGACATCCTGCGCTTCGAGGGCCCGCTCGGCACCTTCTTCCTGCGCGAGGACAGCGCGCAGCCCATCATCCTCCTCGCGAGCGGCACCGGATTCGCGCCGATCAAGGCGATCGTCGAGCACGCGCTCCACAAGGGCCTCCGGCGCCCGATGAAGCTTTACTGGGGCGGGCGGGTAAGAAGCGACCTCTACATGACCGAACTGCCGGAACGCTGGCAGCGCGAGCACGGCATCGATTACGTGCCGGTGCTCTCCGAAGCCCTTCCCGAAGACCGCTGGACCGGGCGCACCGGTTTCGTGCACCGCGCCGTGATGGCCGACCACCCCGATCTTTCCGGCTATCAGGTCTACGCCTGCGGCGCCCCCGCCATGGTCGACGCCGCCCACGCCGATTTCACCGCGCGGTGCGGCTTGCCGGAAGAGGAGTTTTATTCGGACTCGTTCACGCCCGCCGCGCCCGCGTCCGGACCGGCGTGAAAGCGTTCTAGCTAGCAGCCTGTCGGTCTTGCGTTGATGATATGAGCGATAGTGGTCATGGTAATTCAGTGGAACGGTGAAATGGGCGCTATGCGCTGTGAATGGTTCGTGAGCGCACTGGTGCCTGCTCGTTCATGC